>Ga0070765_100000016_pt1 | contig 139403 bp, 111 predicted proteins | sample HubBroMetageWFT5_FD_71516 | JGI IMG/M metagenome (GOLD analysis project Ga0070765, IMG submission 71516) | Warmed and freeze-thawed soil microbial communities from the Hubbard Brook experimental Forest, New Hampshire - Hubbard Brook CCASE Soil... | ecosystem: Environmental > Terrestrial >...
CGCTCAGAGGAAATCCGTCAGCGATGCCCTTGGCGGTGACCAAAATGTCGGGATCGACGCCGAAATGCTCGTAGGCAAACATCTTCCCGGTGCGTCCAAAGCCGGATTGGACTTCGTCGGTGATGAACAGAATGCCGTGCTGATCGAGGATCTTCTTGACCTCTTTGAAGTAATTCGGTGGCGGCACGATGATGCCGCCTTCGCCCATCACCGGCTCGGCAATGAAGGCGGCGACATCGGCGGAAGTCGCGAAACGGATGACATCGTCGATCGAGCGGGCGCATTGGCGGCCACATTCTTCGGGATCGTTGCGCCACGGCGAACGGTAAGCGTAGGGAGCGGGCGCGAAGGCAACGCCGGAAGCGTAAGGGCCACCGCGTTTCTTGCGACCCTGGTTGCCGGTGATGCTGAGGGTTCCCCAACTGCGTCCGTGAAAACTGGCGTGGAGAGCGATGAACTCGTGCTTGCCGGTATAGAGCCGCGCCAACTTCATGGCGCCTTCAATGGCTTCGGCGCCGCCGTTGCCGAAGAAAGTTTTGGTGAGTCCGCGGGGAGTGATGTGCGCGATCTTCTCGGCGAGATCGGCGACGGGCTGCACATGGTAGATATAGGACGAGCAGTGGACAAGCTTGTCCATTTGAGCTTTGGCGGCAGCGATGACTTGCCGATTGTTGTGTCCGGCATTGACTACGGAAATGCCGGCAAAACAATCGAGGTACTCGCGGCCGTTGATATCGGTGACGGTAGCACCGCTGGCGTGGTCAATGACAATCGGGACGACCGACTTCATGAAGCCGGTCATTACGTAGTCTTTGTATTTCTGGATGGTGTCCGACATAGATGCCTCAGGTTTTTCTCTGTGAACCTCTGTGTCCTCTGTGGTTAATGAGTTTTCCACCACAGGGAGCACAGACGTTCACAGAGAAAAGCAAAATCAGAATTTTCGCGAATGCTCCTTCGCCCAGCGCTCGACGACGACTTTCTTTTCCGTGTAGAACTCGACCGCGTCGCGGCCCTGGCCGTGCATGATTCCGAAGAAGCTGTCTTTCCATCCGCTGAAGGGGAAATACGCCATGGGTGCGGCTACTCCAATGTTGATGCCAATGTTCCCCGCCGGGGCTTCGTAGCGGAAACGTCGAGCCGCCGAACCACTCGAAGTAAATAAAGACGCCTGGTTGCCGTACGGGCTGCGCTCGAGAAATGCCATGGCGTCGTCCATGTCGTTGGCATGGACCAAGCTAAGAACTGGGCCGAAGATTTCGGAGTCTGCAAGTTCGCTGGTGGCAGGAAGATTATCGAGGATAGTCGGCTTCACGAAGTTTCCCGCTTCATACTTGGGGATCTTGGCGCTGCGACCGTCCAATAAGACTTTCGCACCCTGCTTCGCACCTGTTGCGATCAGAGATTCGACTCGCGACTTGCTTTGAGGAGTGATGACCGGGCCCATTTGAACGCCTTCGTCAAGGCCGTTGCCGACGCGCAGCTTGGCGGCGGCCTCGGTGATCGAGTCACGAAATGTCTTTTGCGCTTCGCCTACAGTGACTGCAACCGATACCGCCAGGCAGCGCTGGCCGGCGCAACCGAAAGCGCTGTCGCTGATGATTTGCGTGGCCATGGCCATGTCGGCATCGGGGAGAACGATGACGTGATTCTTGGCGCCGCCCTGGCACTGCGCGCGCTTTCCATTTGCTCCGGCTCGCGCGTAGACGTGTCTGGCGACTGGGGTTGATCCTACGAAGCTAATTGCGCGCACCTGGGGATGATCGAGCAACGCGTTGACCACGTCCTTGCCGCCATTCACCAAGTTGACAACTCCCTTGGGCAGACCGGTCTGCTCCAGCAACTCGAAAGCACGGCGCATGGTGAGGGGAACGCGCTCTGAAGGCTTGAGGATGAAAGTGTTGCCACAGGCGATGGCGTAAGGCAGAAACCAGAACGGAATCATGCCGGGGAAATTGAACGGGGTGATGGCGGCAACGACCCCGAGCGGCTGCCGGATCATGATCTCGTCGATGCCGCGGGCAACGTCTTCGAGGTTGTAGCCCTGCATCATCATCGGAATGCCGCAGGCGACTTCGACATTTTCGATGGCACGGCGCAGTTCGGCTTTGCCCTCGGCGAAGGTCTTGCCGTTTTCCTGGGTGATGATGCGACCGAGTTCGTCAATGTGATCTTCGAGCAGTTGCTTCAGCTTGAAAAGCGGCTGAATGCGGTCTTCGGGCGGTGTGCGACGCCATTCTGGATAGACAGCAGCTGCGGCGTCGACGGCCGAGGCCACTTCGGCGGCATCCGACAACGGCGTTTGCGTGATGGTCTCGCCGGTGGCCGGATTCGTCACATCGAGCCATTCGGAAGCTCGGGACTCGACCCAGCGGCCGTTGATGAAGTTCGGGACTTTGGCGATTGGAGGTGCGGCGACCGGCATACGGAACTCCGTTTATGTGACTTGTGCAACCGCGCCATGGCGCTCGCTAACCGTTTGCAGCGCGGATTCCAGCACGTCGAGGGCCTCGTCCATCTGCTCGTTGGTAACGACCAGCGGAACCAGCACGCGAATGATGTTGGAATAAGACCCTGCAGTGATCGTAATCAGTCCATGCTCGTAGCAGTATTGCGTGATCTGTTTGGTCTCGTCGGCAGCCGGCTCGCGCGTTTCAGCTGATTTTACCAGCTCAATGGCCTGCATACCGCCCAAGCCCCTGACGTCGCCTACCATGGGCCAGCGTTTTTGCCATTCTTTGGTGCGCCTCTGAAACTGATCTCCTATTTCGTTGGCGCGACGCAAAAGATCTTTGCGGTCGAACATTTCGAGCACGGCCAGCGCAGCAGCGCAAGAAATAGGATTGCCGGCAAAGGTACCGCCCAAGCCGCCGGGGCCGGGAGCATCCATGATTTCGGCGCGTCCGGTGACGGCCGCCAGGGGCAGTCCGCCTCCGAGTGACTTGGCGGACACCAGAATGTCGGGCTCGATTCCGTAGTGCTCGCTGGCGAAGAGCTTTCCAGTGCGGCCGAAGCCGCTTTGGACCTCGTCGGCGATAAAGAGCACACCATGCTTGCGGCAGATATCGATTAGAACCCGGAAATAATCAGGCGGAGGGACAACAAATCCGCCTTCGCCCAATACCGGTTCGGCGATCACGGCAGCGACATCCTCCGATGCGACTACACGCTTGAAAGTATCTTCCAAATGGCGTGCGCAGAACAGATCGCAGGAGGGATACTTCAGCGAATAAGAACAGCGATAGCAATACGCGTAAGGAATGCGGTACACGTCGCCGGGGAGCGGGCCGAAACCGGCCTTATAGGGGTGAGTCTTGCTGGTGAGGGCGAGAGTCATCATGGTGCGGCCGTGGAAAGCGTCTTCGAAGGCGATGATCCCGGAGCGCCCGGTGTGGGCGCGGGCGATCTTTACGGCGTTCTCGACGGCTTCGGCGCCAGAGTTTACGAACAGCGTCTTCTTGGGAAACTCGCCCGGGGTAACTTCATTCATGCGCTCGGCCAGGCGGACATAGTTCTCATACGGCGTGACTTGGACGCAGGTGTGAAGGAAACGATCGAGTTGGTCACGGATGGCGGAGAGAACCGGCTCTTGCCGGTGGCCAGTGTTGATGCAGCCGATGCCTCCGGCGAAGTCGATGTAGCGATTGCCGTCGACGTCTTCCAACCAGGCATCTTGCGCCTTGGCTACATACACTGGAGTACCGTGCGACAGGCCGCGGGGGATGGCCTTAGCGCGGCGTTCTCCCAGCGCTTTCGACTCAGGGCCGGGAATGACAGTTCGCAATTGAATGGTCGGCATCGGAGTTTCCACTTCTCAAGTATTTCTCGGTTCCTACTTCTCAGTACCAGCCGATCGGTGCTTCGTTCAGGTTGATGTGAACCTGTTTGGTTTCGAGATATTCTTCAATGCCCCAAGGGCCGAGCTCGCGTCCGAATCCGGATTGTTTGTAGCCTCCCCAGGGAGCCTCGACATAAGTCGGCTGCATATGGTTAACCCAGACGACTCCGGCACGCAAGGCCTTCACCGCACGGAAAGCCTTGAAGATGTCACGGGTCCAGACGGCGGCGGCCAGGCCGTAAGGTGAATCGTTGGCAATCTTGACCGCATCTTTTTCGTCTTCGAAGGGAATGACGGTGGCTACGGGTCCAAAAATCTCTTCGCGGGCGATACGGGCGCTGTTGGTTACATCATAAAAGATTGTCGGCTGCACGTAGTAGCCCTTGGGGAACTGCTCGGCGCGGCCGCCACCGAAAGCGAGCTTGGCCTCTTTCTTGCCAACTTCCTGATAGGAGCGCACACGCTCGTACTGATCTTTGCTGACTAGCGGACCCATCTTGGTGTCGCGGTCGAGCGGCGCGCCCAGCTTGATCTTCTTCGCCTTCTCGGTCATGGCGTCCACGAACTTCTTGTAGATCGTCTTCTGGACGAGAATGCGGCTACCGGCGGAGCAAACCTCGCCCTGATTGATGAAGACCCCGAAGAGCGCGCCGTCGATGGCGGCTTCGAAATCAGCATCGGCGAAGAAGATGTTGGGGGACTTGCCGCCCAGTTCGAGGGTCACGCGCTTCACTGTGTCGGCGGCTTGTTTGACAATGATCTTGCCGACGGCGGCGCTGCCCGTGAAAGCAATCTTATTCACGTCGGGATGCTGCACAAGGGGAGCGCCACAGGTCTCGCCAAAGCCGGTAATGATGTTGACGACGCCGGGAGGTAAACCCACGTCGGCAAGCCAGTTCGCCATTTCGAGCGCGGTGATTGGTGTTTGCTCGGCGGGCTTCAGGACGCAGGTGCAGCCGGCGGCGAGTGCGGGCGCGAGCTTCCAGGCAGCCATCAGCAAGGGATAGTTCCACGGAATGATTTGTCCGGCCACGCCGATGGGTTCCTTGAGCGTGAGGCTGACGGCGTTGTCTGGCACCGGGTTAACAAAACCCAGAATCTTGGTGGCGAGACCACCATAGTATTCAAAGCAAGTGGCAACATCGGCGATATCGTATTCGGCCTCGACAATAGGCTTACCGGTGTTCCGGGATTCGAGTTCCGCGAGCATGGCGGTGTTCTGCCGAATCTTCTCAGCGAGACGGAACAGCACGCGCCCGCGTTCCTGCGCGGTCGTGGATCCCCATGGACCGTCTTCGAAAGCGGCTTTGGCGGCGGCAACGGCGCGGTTGACGTCGTCAGCGTTGGCGTCGGGAACCTGGGCGATGACTTCTTCGGTTGCGGGGTCATAGACCGGAAACGTCTTGTTCGACTTGCTGTCGATCCACTCGCCGTTTACATACATCTGATAGGTGCGGACATCGGTTTTGACACCACCCGGCATGAAAAACCTCCTATTTAATGCGAGCCTCGCTCGCGTGGACGGGCGCGCTCATCCCCACACGAATCTGTTCCGCCACCTTGCGGCGACCATAAACAAAGAAAAAGAAAGCCGCCAGCGCGATGAAAAACAAAGTCAGACCGAACATGGTCACTTCGTAACGCCAAACCGAGCTGATCTGCTTTGCCGGAGAGAAAGCAACAACAATTCCGAGAATGGTGGTCAGCAGACCACTTCCGCCAGCAAAGACGAGAACGCTCTTGCTGTAACGTCCCATTCTTTCTGTCTCGGCGAATGCGAATTTCAAAAGCGCCGCGAATACATAAATAAATGGCACGAGCTGCAAAACGACTGCTAGCGACAACATGGTTTGGAACGCTTCCTGTACACCGCCGGAAGTGGCAAAATTGATGATGCAAAGCCCTAGCGACACTACAAACTGCACGATCAGCGCGGCGTACGGCGTAGCATATCGCGGATGCACCTTGCCCAGCCACGCCGGCATGTAGGAATCGAGCCCGGCGACAAATGGAATCCGCGCCGAACCTCCCATCCACGCTGAACCAATTCCTGCGATCGACAGACTCAACATCAGCGCGAACGGGGCAATGATCCAGGCAACCCCAACCTTGGTTGCCATGTGACTGACGGCCTGCACGATTCCTTGCAGCACGCTGATATCGTTCTTGCCTACAGTAATCAAAAGGGTCAGGGTAGCGCCGATATAGAGCAGCCCTGAAACTACACCACCCCAAGCGACCGCACCGGGCAGAGTACGTGCCGGATCACGAATTTCGTCGCCCATGACTGAAGCCAGCTCCAATCCGACTAACCCGAAGCAGATCACGCCGAAAGAATTCAGCACGAACCTCGGATCAGCTGGAATCCTGAAATCCGCTGACGTGATTGAAGTGCCGAATCGCGTAAACACAATCACACCTAGACCAATCAGCGTGGCAGCGGCGATGCCGGTGCCGATCCCCCCCAGGTTGTTCAGCCATTTCCCCACGCTGAGTCCCACGATGTTCAGGACAGTCAGCAAGGCCAGCAAAGCTATGGACGCAGTCAGGGCAAACGCTTTGCTGTCAGCCAGAGCCGCGTGTCCCGGCCCCAGCACGAACACCGAAACGCCAACGAAGTACAGCATGACTGTCGGCACGTACAACATGTTGTTGGTCCAATAACACCAGCCGGACAAAAAGCCGTGAAAGTCGCCGAAAACTTCCTTGGCCCACAGATAGACGCCACCTTCTCCTGGAAAACGGTGAGCGAGTTCGAGGACGGCGATGCCCTGGGGCCAAAAGAAAAGCAGCAGAGCGATGAGCCACAGCCAGACGGTGACCCCGCCGTTGGCCGCGATCGACGGAACCACGTTCAGGTTGAAGACCGCGACAACGAAGAGCAACATCAGATCCCAACGGCCGAGAACACGCTTCAGATGCGGCTGATCGGGATCGTTCGTTTTCGCCGTCAATCGCTCTCCTCGTGGGTAGAGACGGGCTAGCTACGTCTCTACGGACCAAGTCGCTTCGCTCCGCCGGACAGCCCGAGGGCGGCTGTCCCCACGTGCCTCTAGTGGGCCACTGCTTCCGCGGTGCGCTCCTGTTGAGCCTTGGCGAGCGCCGGCGCCACATCTTCAAAAGCCGCGAGATGCTTGTCGATATCGGCTTCAGTATGCTGTACCGAGATGGTCCATTGCTCGTCCCACCAATAGGGCTGCGGCATCACGCCGCGGTTGACCATGCCAAACCAGTAATGGCGCCACAGGTCGATATCGACGGTAGTCCAATCGCGGTAATTGCGAATCTCTTTCGCGTAAAGCATGAGCGCGCCGTTGGCGCCAGCAGCCGCGATGTAGCCTTGCAGGCCGCTCTTGGCCAGCGTCTTGCGATAGCCTTCGACAAGTTTCTTGCTGAGTTTTTCGACATGGGCGTAGTTCTCGCGGGTGAGCACCTCGCGGAACGCCGCCAGGCCGGCGGCCATGGAAACGGGATTAGTGTTGTACGTCCCACCGTGAAAAACCTTGTGCTGCGAAATAAGGTCCATCACCGACTTGTGGGCGCCGAATGCCGCCAGCGGGAAGCCGCCACCAATCGACTTGGCCAAGCAGATCATGTCAGGCTTGATGTTGAAGTATTCGGATGCGCCGCCCCAACCAAGCTTGGCTCCGGTCTTGACTTCATCGAAAATCAGCAGAGCGCCGGTCTTGTTGCAGATGTCGCGGAGGCCCTGGAGAAATCCGGGCTGCGGCATGCAGAGGCCCACGTTCATCATGATGGGCTCGAGAATGATCGCGGCAATCTCGCCGGGACTTTGTTTGAAGCGAAACTCTACGCTGGCCAGATCGTTAAAGGTGGCGACGGGCACGTTAGCAATTGATGCCTTGGGAACGCCGAGGCCGCCGGGCACGGACGTTGGAGCGTTGACATCGCCAAACTCGGGGGCATGAGGTTTCACGCTGACGAGCGCAGTGTCGTGGAGTCCGTGGTACCCGCCTTCAAACTTCAGAATCTTGTCGCGACCGGTCGCGGCGCGCGCCAAGCGGCACGCATGCATGGTGGCTTCGGTACCACTGGAGCCGAAGCGAACCATCTCGACCGGAAAGCGCTGGGCAATTTCCTCGGCAAGTTGCCACTCCATATCGTGTGGCATGCCGAACATGGTCCCGGTACTGAGCCGGGCCTGAACGGCTTTCATGACGGCAGGATGGCAGTGCCCGGCCATGAGCGCTCCGAAACAAAGGTTGTGATCGATATAGTCGTTGCCGTCAAGATCGCGGAAATGGGAACCGCTGCCTTCCTTTACGAAGATTGGATAAGGATCGTAGGCGCGATAGTTGCTGGCAACGCCGAGCGGGATGCGCTTCAGGTTTCGCTTGTGGGATTCAGCGGATTTGGGTGTGCGACGCTCAAAGGTGGAAATCTCCTGCTGCAGTTCGGGGTACATCCGGGTCTCCGAGAAATCTCAAGCTGCCTCCGGCAGCTATTAGAGTACCCAGGCAGACTGAGCTGCCCGGGCTTTCAGGCTAGAAGAACAATTTTAACGCGAATTGGACCAGGCGCGGGTCGCGGGCCGAAGTAATCTTGCCGAACAGCGCTCCGTCGCCGAGATTGCCATCAGGATTCGTAAATTGCGTGTGATTGGCAATGTTGAAGAACTCTGTACGAAATTGCAGATACTTGGTTTCCGTAAGGGTTATCAGCTTGTGCACGGAGAAGTCCGTATTATTCAGCCCCGGGCCGCAGCAGATCGTGCGCTGGGTACCGGTATTAAAGTGACCCGGTGGCGGAGACGCAAAATCGGTAGGGCTGAACCAATAGCCACCATTGGTTTTTGGATTCAGAGTAGTGAAAGGCGCGACCCGTTGCGGCGCTTCTGTGCCGACAAAGAAGAAGCTATTGATCAACTCGGTGTCACTGGCCGCGTTTATCGAATCGTTCGCTAAACGAATGGGAAACCCGCTCTGGAATTCCGTAATCCCGGAGATCGCCCAATCGTCGGCGATCTTACCCACCCAGCCCGAGTGTTTGGGGATGGGCAGATCCCAAAAATAACTGATCACGAAGCGCTGGGCGGAATTGAAAAGCGACAAGGCCCGGCTATTCTTGAAGTTGAAGGGATCAAGGGTTTCTTCAAAACTTGACGCCTCATCCATGGACTTACTGAAGGTGTAGGCGGCCTGGAACTGCAAACCTTTTGAAAAGCGCTTTTCGAGCATGGCTTCGAACGCGTTGTAACTGGAGGTGGCGACGGTGTCCTCGGCAAAGATGTCGGTGAAAACCGGGATGCCGTCGGCAGGACAGTTACCACCGCTGAAGGGATTGCAGGTCGGCGAAGAATAAGGACGCAGTCCAACCAACGTGAGGCCACCCGGAGCAACAGAACCCACAAGTGCGCCGGCTGGGATTACGGTGGGACCGTTGGGTCCGTAGGGAACGTGGAATCCCCCGGCGGGAGCTCTTGCTCCAGCTGGAATAAAGAACTCCGTGTCTTCCCCGGCTGGGCCACAAGTGATCTCGCTGGGGTTCGAGCCGGGTGGGCCCGAGAGTACATCAGCGGGACTGGCATTCGCCACACTTTGGATGTCCAGACAGGTTTGCGGATTGGATGGGTTAATGTCGTGCGAAGCCAGCAACCGGTGGCCCTGTGAGCCGACATAGCCAACCTGCAACATCAGGTCCTTCGCAAGTTCTCGCTGAATGTTGAGATTGTATTGGGCGGTGTACTGGGTCCGCATGTGCGGCTGGAATTCACCGAAAAGTTCGATCGGCCGGAACCTCTGCCAATCTTGCGGTTGGCCTGGGGTGGGATTGAGAATTCCGTTGTACGGGTTTGGATTGATGGTCCCATTCTGACCGACAAAGGGAGTATTGAAAAAAGTGCCGGAGAGGAACGTGCTGCCACCGAAAGGAGGCTCGGCGCCGAACTGCTCCATCACCAACTGCTCCATGGGATTGTAGAACAGGCCCCAGCCGGTACGAATGCTGGTCTTTCCATTGTTGCCAAAGAGTTTTCCCATGACGCCTTTGTCGAAGTTGGGACTGTAGGCCAGGCCAACGCGCGGCGCGAAGGCTTTGTAGTAGGTCTGCGTCAGGGCGGCGGGAACACCCCGGTCGCCGGGAAAGACGAGTCCGGTCGGAAGCACGCCGGCATTGAGGCAGTTCGACTGCCCGAAGCTCGCCTGTTCGGCGGCAGTTAGCGTGCACGGATAGACCGTCGAGTTCTGCCCCGGCCGGAAGGTCTGCACGTGATGGCTGATGTCAGTAAGTGGCGTGTCGAGTTCCCAGCGAAGTCCGTAATTGAGGGTGAGGTTGGGCTTAATCTTCCAGCTATCCTCGGCGAACGGGTACACCGAAGTGCTGCGGATGGCTTCACTCTGGGCAGCACCCTGGGTATAGGAATCTGCCAGACCCAAAAGGTATCCCGGATAGTTGTCGCCATCGGCGGTAATTACGGCATTTGAACTCGAACTGCTGAAAACAGGAGCTCCGTTAACGTTGAAATAGAGAGTCTGGTCGAAACGCGCGCGGCGAACGTCGATGCCAAACTTCATGGTGTGGCTGCCCTTGACCCAGGTCAGGCTGTCCGTCCACTGAAAACTGTTCCCTACCTGGGGCAATTGACCCTCGAAGTTGTTCCCAATGACGGCGCCCCCGGAAATGGTAATGAAAGGTACACCCTCGTGTTTAGCGCCTAATCCCGGAGTAATTCCGAATGCTGGGCCGCTGCCCGGCAGGGCATTGATCGCCGAAGAATCGGAAAGACCGGTAAAGCAGAACTGTTGCACGGCAGCGGAACAGGACGCGGTTACCGAGTTGTTGGTTTGTGGAGCTTGGAACCCAAGTTGACCTTCGCGCATATAGGTGAAGCGCGCCTCATTAACCAAAGCGTTACTGATGGTCCAGGTATGGCTTAGGTTCACCTGCTGGTAGCGCGAATCGTTGTTACTTCCGAACCCGGGGATATTGGCACCAGCGGCCTGAAAGAATGAAAACGGCGTAAAACTCGCGTCGTCCGTGTAGTAATAGTAAGCGGTGAAACTTTGGTGATCGGTAATCTTGTGGTCGAAGCGGATCGTAAACTGGTCCTGGAAATCGGTTCCCGCCGGTACAGCTTGAAAGATATTGCTGCCGACGTTCGCGGTCGGGATGTATTTCTGGAGCAAGTCGGCCGCGACTGGATCCTGGCACTGAGTCGGAATGACGCCGTTCGGGAAAACAGAAGCCCACGACACCCCCGCCGCCGGTGCCACAGCGCCGGGAACAGCAAGAATCGCGCCGGTACAACCCGGCCGGCCATTTAAGGCTTTGGCGACAAATCCGTCGCTGGCAATCGCCCCGCCGAACTGTTGTCCAGGAGCAGCGATAGCCGAGAAATTTCCGGTCCGCTCCGGCCCGGTAGGGACTATGACTTGCGAACCGGACTGCCCCTGCACGATGCGACGCCCCTCGTACGATACAAAAAAGAAGGTCCGGTCCTTTTTAATGGGCCCGCCAAAAGTACCGCCAAATTGGTTCTGATTGAATTGGGGTTTGACGGTGTTGAAGTAACCCTGGGCATTCAGAACCTTGTTGCGGAAATATTCATAGACATTGCCATGGAAGGCATTGGTCCCGGATTTCGTGATCACGTTAACCACAGCTCCAGAGTTACGGCCATATTCGGCGTCGAAGGTATTGGTAATGACGCGGAACTCCTCAATGCTGTCCGGAGTGGGTTGGATGGTAGGCAGGTTCACGAACTGATCGTTTGCATCCCCGCCGTTCACGCTGAAATTATTGGAGCGTCCGCGGCCACCGTTCACGGAAACGGAACCCGCAGAATCTGAACCGTAGAAGAGGCTGCCACTACCGCCCAACTGCGACTGCACGCCCGGCTGAAGCTGCAAGAACTGATAAGTATCGCGGGTGTTCAGCGGCAACTCGTTCACAGAGCGATCATTGATGACAGCGCCGAGCTGGGTGCTGGTGGTATCGACCTGCTGGGCTTGCGAGGTGACCTCGACAACTTCCTGAGTCGCGCCGACGTCCAAAGCCTTGTTCAGCGTAACCACTTGGTTAACGTCGACGGTGAAACCTTTCTGCACACTCTTCTTGAAGCCAGCAAGCTCAAACTGAACATCGTAGACACCGGGCACGACTTCCACGAAGGTGTAATCGCCGCTGCCGTTTGTGATCGTGTCCCGGGTGGCGCTGGTTGCTTCGTTGGTCAGAGTCACCTTCACGCTGGCTAGCACTGCGCCCGTGGGATCGGCGACGCGGCCCAGAATTCTGCCGCTCTGCGCGAGCGCCGGGAAGGAAAAGAGCGCGATCAAACTCAGCAGGGATACGCAGAAGGTTAACGTACGGCGGCCCAGAGATGGATGCATACAGCACCTCCCGATCCGTGTAGAGAATTTGCCAGCAACCAGGTTGCGTGAAAAACAAACCTTGCTATAATCGCGCAAGGTTAGTGAAAGCTGCCGTTGGCTGTCAAGTAAAAAATGGTTTTTAGGAACGCCTAGAAAATACGCGGAGAGAACGGCTTTGTAAAATGAAATCCGCCGAGCCAACGCCTTACTTAAAGATCGGCGAAGTCGCCCGCCTGGCGGGGATTTCTCCCTCAGTAATTCGCTCCTGGGAACGCCTGGGTCTGACTCGCCCGCATCGCACCGCCAGCCGATACCGCGTTTACACCCCGGAGGACGTGAAACTGCTGAAGCGGGCACGTTTTCTGCGCAAGGTGAGGGGATTAAACGCTGCGGCCATCGTGCAGCTACTGCGGAGGGAAGGACGGGTGCGAGCGGAGTCGAACGGCGCCCGCGGTGCGATTGGATCCCATTTACGACGGTTCCGCCAGCAACGCGGCCTTTCCCTGGCCCAGGTCGCGAAAAAAGTCGGCATCTCCGTGGGGTTCCTGAGCGGGCTCGAACGCTCCCAGATGAGCGCATCCGTGAGCACGTTGCGAAAGCTGGCGCTGTTTTACAAGACCAACATTCTGGAGTTTTTCGACGCAGCGGAATCGCGAGGCCGCCTGGTGTCTCCAGGGAAACGCAAGATGCTGGAGGCGGGGCCTGGAGTTCGCATGGAGTTGCTGGCGTGGGGGAACACGGTGATGGAGCCCCATCTATTTCGCATTGCGCCGAAAGCCGGCAGTGGCGAATCCTACGCGCACGAAGGCGAAGAGTTCTTGTACGTGCTGCGAGGAGAGCTGCGGATCTCGGTCGAAGAAGAGGAATATCGCTTGCGGACTGGTGATAGCTTTTATTTCGAGAGCGCGACGCCGCATCGCTGGCTGAACCCGGGGCGCAGCGAGACCTGGGTCTTGTGGGTGAACACGCCACCGACGTTCTGATGGAGGAGAGAGTTGGCCACGGTGGTCGGCACAGTGGTATACCAATCCCCGAACTGGCACGTGGCGAGGGCAGACTCGGAGGGTTCACGATGATGATCCGGCGCATTGGAATCTCGATGTCGATGGCGTGCGCGCTGCTTCTGGCCGGGGCATGCACGAAAAAGACACCCACCCTAAATCTGTTGGTGTGGGAGGGCTATGCCGACCCATCGTTTGTGCACGGCTTCGAGGAGCAATACCACTGCAACATTACCGCTTCGTATATGGGATCGAGCGATGAACTAGTGGCGAAACTGCGGGGCGGGAGCGCCGGCAACTACGATGTGATCTCACCCTCGAGCGATGTGGCCACTTCGATTGCCTCCGCTGGTTTGGCTGAAGCGCTTGATCTCTCCAAGCTGCCGACCTACAGCCAGCTTTCGCCGCAAATGACTTCCCTTCCCTTGGTACGGATTCACGGAAAAGTGTTCGGTACACCCTTCGTGTGGGGTCCAGATCCGATCATTTATGACACGACAGCGTTCCCGCAACCGCCGGATAGTTGGAACGTGCTCTGGGACCCGAAATATCGCGGTAAGATTTCCGTTTGGGACGACCTCTCTACTGTGTATATGGCGGCACAAGTTCTCGGCTACGACAAGCCGGATCCCGGCCAAATATATAACCTAACCGACGAGCAACTAGAGGCGGTAAAGAAGAAGTTGCTGGAGTTGAAGCCGAACGTCCGCAAGATGTGGTCGACGGGTGGGGAGCTGACGAACCTGTTCCAGAATCACGAGATCGTCCTGGCTATGGGCTGGCCGCTGATGACCAACCAGCTTCGCAAAATCGGATTTCCCGTTGGCGAGACCATTCCCAAGGAGAACACGACCGGCTGGATCGATCACCTGATGATCACGTCCGGCAGCGAGAACAAGGAGCTGGCGTACCAGTTTGTGGAGTACATGATTGAGGCGCAAACTCAGAAGAAGGTAGCTGATGTGACCGGTTATACTCCGGCGAATCCGCAGGCGGCGCGATATATGACTGGCGAGCAAGTGAAGAGCCTACATCTGGATGCCGTGGATAGCTACCAGAAGCGGCTCTATTTCTGGCAGGACGTTCCACGGCGGGCAAAGTACAACGAGATTTGGAATGAAGTGAAGGCAGCACAGTAGTTTTTATCGAATAGCGCCGGCAGCTTGCTGGAACGACACGCTATCCAAGCACATGGCCACTACTACCGAAACCAGGCTCTCCCATTCCGCCAGTTCTGGGGCACAACCCTTGCTCTCCATTCGCGCTGTCGCCAAATCATTTGGGAAGAATCCGGTGTTACGCGATATCTCCCTGCAGATCGCGGAGGGGGAGTTTCTGACTATCCTCGGCGAAAGCGGCTCGGGCAAGACGACGCTGCTGCGCATCATCGCCGGCTTCGAGAATGCGACGTCAGGCGAGATCTGGATGGAGGGCGAGCGGCTCGACGTATTGCCTCCGTACCGGCGAAGGGTGAATACAGTTTTTCAGCACTACGCGTTGTTCCCCCATTTAACGGTCGAAGAAAATGTCGCGTACGGGCTGCGCGTCGCAAAGGTGCCAAGAGAAGAAGTTGCCGACCGGGTGGAGCAGGCGCTATCTATGGTGAAGATGACGGCCTATGCGAAGTCCAAGCCGGCAAAAATCAGCGGGGGACAACAGCAACGCGTCGCCCTGGCGCGAGCGCTGGTGAACCGTCCGCGACTGCTGCTTTTGGATGAGCCGCTTTCCGCGCTGGACGCTAACCTGCGGCGGCAGATGCAGGTCGAGCTGAAATCGCTGCAACGGGAAGTTGGCATTTCGTTTGTGTTTGTCACTCACGACCAGGAAGAAGCCATGGTCATGTCGGACCGCATCGCGCTTTTGCGCAGGGGAGAGCTGGAGCAGATTGCTTCGCCGCGTGAAATCTACGGGCAGCCGGCGACCGCGTATACGGCGCAGTTCATCGGGCACACCAACTTGTTGCTAGGAGAAGTGAAAGGCAGCGTAGTGCGATGCCACTCACTAGACTGGCCGGTCATGCTGCCGGATGGCCCGGTACTGTTCTCATTGCGGCCGGAGAATCTGCGGATAGTGAATTCAGCGATCGGAAGCGCGGGAGTGAACGTGGTCCGATTTCGCGGCCACGTTTGCCATCAGGCGTTCCACGGTTCGACGGAGTTATTGCAAGTGGAGTGTGCTGACGGCTTGAAGATAGCCATACGCACCGCGACACGGGAGAATTGGAATGGCGATCTGGAGCTGGAATTCTCTCCTGAAGATGCTGTCGCAGTCCGCCAGTCTGAAGAAAGGATCTGATGTTTTCCCGCGCTTACCGGGCCGCGATTACCGTGCCACCGCTGCTGTGGGTCGCGGTGTTCCTGCTGGTCCCGTATGCGCTGCTCTTCTGTTACAGCTTCTGGTCGGTCTCCCCGTCACAGACGATTGTGCATTCATGGACCCTCGACAACTATCGCGATCTGTTCCGAGTGAACGTTTATCTGGAGACTCTGTTTCGGTCGATGTGGATCGCGGGGCGGGTGATGGTATTTTCACTGTTGTTGGGTTACCCGCTGGCTTATTACTTGTCGTTTCACGCAGAGGCGAGAAAAGATCTTTTCTATCAGCTTGTGATTATTCCACTGTGGGTCAGCTATCTGGTTCGAGCCTACGCGTGGAAGACGATATTGGGCAGTGATGGCGTACTCAACACGCTGTTGCAGTACATGCACCTCACGCAACATCCTCTGGATTTCCTGCTCTACAGCCCCTTTGCCGTGGTGCTGACGCTCACCCATATCTACACGCCATTCGCGTTCTTGCCGATCTACGCGTCGCTCGAACACATTCCTCGGAACCTGGTGGAAGCATCGCATGATCTGGGTGCTTCGCCGTACCAGACTTTCTGGCGAGTCATCTTCCCGCTTTCGATTCCGGGGGTGCTGGCTGGAGCGACGTTTGCATTCGTGCTCAGCCTGGGAGATTTTCTGGCGCCGCTGCTCTTGGGGGGACCGAGCGGCATCATGATTTCGAACATTGTGGTCAGCCTGTTCGGCGCGGCCTATAACTGGCCGCTGGGAGCGGCGATTTCGCTGAGCATGTTGCTGCTGGTGCTGGCGCTGATTTATCTCTCGGAGAGTCTGGAAAAGAAATGGAGCTTCCGATGAGCGGCGGCGCGCAGACGAAGTCGCGCTGGTTGCCGTGGCATGCGGTGGCGGTGTTTGGCTTTTTGTATCTGCCGATCGTCACGCTGATTGTGTACTCGTTCAATGGACCAGGAGTTGGCGGATTTCCGCCGCGCAATCTCACGCTGGATTGGTACCGCATGTTGTTTGTCGATGATGCCATTTGGGAATCGGTGCTCAACAGCTTAAAGGTCGCAATAGCCGCGATTGCAATTTCGTTGACCTTTGGCATCCCGGCTGCGTTGGCTCTTGATCGGGCCGAGTTCCCCGGTAAAACTCTTTTTCGGCGACTCGTATTGCTGCCGCTGATTCTTCCCGGCATCATTACTGGACTTTCGTTGTCGATGTTGTTCCACGAAGCTAGCGTGAAGCTCAACTTGTTGACGATCATCGTCGGCCATGGCACAGCCCTGATTTCGGTCGCCACCACCGAGGTGTTTGCGGGCTTGCAGAAACTCGACCGGGCGCAGGAAGAGGCATCGCTCGATCTCGGAGCGAACTATTGGCAGACATTCTGGCTGGTAACGATACCTAACCTGCGTTTGTCGATCATTGGGGCGGCATTTCTGATTTTCACGCTGTCGATGGATGAGATCGCGGTGAGTTTTTTCCTGATCGGGCGGGACAACACTCTGCCACTCGAAATCTGGGGACGGCTGCGGCGGGGGATCACGCCGGAGATCAACGCGATTTCGAGCATCATCTTTGTGTTTTCGCTGGTGGCAATTGTGACTTGGTATCGCCTGCGGGAGAGTGCTGAGGGAAAGACTGAAGTGTAGCGCCAGGGGCGCTCCTCCGACAAAGGACCGAGATGAGCACAAGTCGTAGAGATTTCATCAAGTATGTGGTGGCGGGTTCGATTGCGGCAGGGTGTCCGGTTGATGTTTCGTTGTTGGCGACGGAGACAGCGCCCCAACCCGCGGTCGATGGTGAAGACAACCGCATCTGCCATCAGGTTCGCGATGGGAAGGTCTTCACTCTGCCACCCGCTACCGCTCGCCACGATATTGTGATCGTGGGCGGCGGAGTGAGCGGACTGACCGCGGCCTACCTGTTGCGGGGTCACGATTGTCTTTTATTGGAAAAGGAACCTCATTGGGGCGGGAATGCCTACCTCATGGAGCATGACGGAAACGCGTTTGCGACGGGTTCGGCGTTCCTCACCAAGAGCGAACCTGCGGCCTTCAACTTCGCGAAAGAAATCGGCCTTGAGCCCTTGCCGGTACACGATCGCGACGCCACCATCGTTCGCGGCGAATGGATTCCTAACACCTGGACGGAGGGGCTCGATAAGCTGCCATATCCCGCGACTGTCCGTGAAGGCTTCAAGAAGTTCAGGAAAGAGATTCTGGCGATCGACCTCGCCAAGCGTGGCAAGGAACTGGACAGCGTTCCCTTCTCCAACTTCCTGAAGGGGTATCCAGCCGAGGTCAAGCAGTGGTGGGACAATTATGGGCCGTCCAATTGGGGAGCCTCCAGCGAACAGACCGCTGCCAGGCTTGCGATTGATGAGCTGCAAGACATCGGATCCGATGAGGTTCCAGACTTCTACACCTGGCCTGGGGGCCTGGGCGCGATGACGAAGAGGCTGTCTGAGATTCTCCAGCCGAAACTTGCGGACCGGATGCAGGATGGCGCCACCACCGTTGCGGTGGTTCCAGGAAAGAAGGAAGTGCAAGTCACCTACATTCAAGGCGCGGAATTGAAGACAGTGACTGCCAAGGCGGTCATAATGGCCACTCCGAAGTTCATCACGCGGCGCATTGTGCAGGGCCTCCCGGAGAAGCAAAGCGATGCCATGCATAAGATCCGCTACATTCCTTATCCGGTAGTGAACCTCATCTTTGATAAGCCGGTGTTCAACAGGTCGTACGATACCTGGTGCCCGGGAAATACATTCACCGATTTCATTGTCGCGGATTGGGTGGTCCGCAACCAGCCCAGATACCAGCAGAAGTACAACATTTTGACTTGTTACGCGCCCATGAAAGAGGAAGACCGGGGGTATCTGCTGACTGAGGGCAGCACGCGAAAGATTGCGGCGAATGTGTTGCGGGATTTCCAAAAGTTGTTTCCGGGATCGAATGTCGATCCTGTCGAAGTACACATTTACCGTCGCGGACATCCTTTATACATGTCCACCCCTGGCTTATATACGACGATCCAGCCATTGGTGCGGGAACCGATGGATCGCGTGTTCTTCGCCAATACCGACTCTGAAGGGCCGGAGTCGACCACCAATAAAGGTATCCTCGCGGCGCATCGAGCGGTGAGGGAAGCAGAGCACCGTTTAGCGGGGAAACCGATGCTGAAACATGCAGGAGTCGCAGGTTAGCCAGTTCTCAGTTCCCAGTTAGTCCCCAAATGCCCCCAGCATAGTAAAGTAGTACTGAGGCAAAGCCTCGTTCCGTGAAAGGATTCTCTTGAGTTCCGGCATTCGTAACATTGCAATTATTGCCCACGTTGACCATGGCAAGACCACGCTGGTGGACGCCATGCTGAAACAGAGTGGCACATTTCGCTCCAACGAGCACATTATCGAGCGGGTCATGGACTCGAATGACCTGGAGCGTGAGCGGGGAATTACCATCCTGGCCAAGAATACGGCCATCTTCTATCACGATGTGAAGATCAACATTGTAGATACTCCCGGTCACAGCGATTTCGGCGGCGAGGTGGAACGCGCACTGAAGATGGTGGATGGAGTCATGCTGCTGGTGGATGCCAGCGAAGGGCCGCTGCCGCAAACCCGTTACGTGCTTACCAAGGCGCTGGAAGCGCACCTTCCACCAATTCTGGTGATCAATAAGATCGACCGTGCAGATGCCCGCCCTCAGGAAGTCCTGAATGAAGTTTATGACTTGTTCATTGATCTCGACGCCAAGGAAGAGCAGCTCGACTTTCCGGTGCTCTATACCAACGCGAAGGCGGGCACGGCGTCGTTGGATATTAAAGGGGGAGGCGAGAATCTGCTGCCCCTGTTTGAGGCCATTGTCAAAACCATTCCTCCGCCGACCGGCGATCCCAGCGGGCCGCTGCAAATCCTGGTCGCCAATCTCGACTACAGCGACTACCTGGGGCGATTGGCTATTGCGCGAGTGTTCAACGGAAGCATGCACACCGGCGAGGACGTGGCTATCGCGAAGTTAGACGGATCGCTGCACAAGACCAAAATCACCAAACTGTTTTCCTTCTCCGGCCTGAAGCGGACCGACATCACGGAAACCACGCTGGGCGACATTATCGCCGTCGCGGGCGTGGAAGGGATCACGATCGGCGAGACCATCACTGATGCGGTGAACCCTGCGCCTCTTCCGCCAATCACGATTGATGAGCCCACCATTGCAATGCTGTTCACGGTGAACACTTCGCCGTTCGCTGGGCGCGACGGCACCTACGTGACTTCCCGCAATCTGCGGGAGCGTCTACAGAAAGAGCTGCTGACGAACGTATCTTTGCGGATCGAAGACACCGAGACCACGGACTCGTTCGTGGTCATGGGGCGCGGCGAGTTGCAGCTTTCGATCCTCATCGAGATGATGCGCCGTGAGGGTTATGAACTCATGGTCGGGAAACCGGAGATCGTAACCAAACGCGTGGACGGCAAGCTGATGGAACCGGTGGAGCACCTCACCGTGGATGTCCCAGAGGGCTTTGTCGGCGTAGTCATGGAACAGCTTGGGGCACGAAAAAGTGAAGTCAAGAACATGCATAACCACGGCTACGGACGGGTGCGAATCGAGTTCCGCGTGCCCAGCCGCGGCCTGATTGGCCTGCGCAGCCAGTTGTTGACTGATACGCGGGGCACCATCGTGATGAACGCCTTATTTGACGGATACACCGAGTGGCAGGGGGAGATCCCGCACCGGCTTACCGGCGCACTGGTCGCGGACCGCGGCGGCAACTCCACGGCTTACGCGCTGTGGGGATTGCAAGAGCGCGGCGAGTTGTTCGTCGGCCCGGGGATCGAGCTTTACGAGGGAATGATTGTCGGGGAGAACGCCAAGGACAACGATCTCGACGTCAACGCGGTGCGTGAGAAGAAGCTGACCAACATGCGGGCTTCGACTGCGGACGAGGCCATCCGGCTGGTGCCCTTTCGCAACTTGAATTTGGAGCAGGCCATCGAATTCATCGCTGACGACGAATTTGTGGAGATCACACCGAAGTCATTGCGGCTACGGAAGAAGGTCTTACAGGCGAATCAGCGGAAGAAGAAGTCGATGGCCATGGCGGAGGAAAGTTGAAGCCGAGCGGCAGCAGAGCGAAACCGCAAACCGGTTGCCAGCTGCGGATGTGCCTCGTACCTTGCAGCTGTGGAGCGACCTTCGCAGTCGCGGACGATCACGGTTCGAAAGGCACCGACTGGAGCCGTTATCTGACCTGCCCGAAGTGCGGCAAGCGGCATGACCCCAAGAACCGGTTGCTGCAACTGGGATATCAAGAGGAAGGCTATTGGAAGGTTGAGAAATGCTAGCGCGGGCGACTAAGACTGGGTGAAGCCGTCCTGCGCGCGGTTTCGCGAAATAGCTTCCGGCCCCTGGCAGACCTGCTATACTTCCTGCGCATTTGACTGTGGGTCAACTCCGGCGCTCTGGCCATGAACGTTTTTTATCCCGGCGGAAACCCACGATCAAATAGTTTGCAGGGCAAGAGGAATGTCGCTTGAAAAACATTTTCGTAGGCAACCTCGACTTCAACACTTCGGAAGATGAGTTACGCAAACTCTTCGAGCCACATGGACAGGTGGATCGCATCACCATCTTGACGGACCGCGACACGGGCCGCTCCCGTGGTTTCGGTTTCGTGGAGATGACCAACCCAGAAGAGGGCGACAAAGCTATCGCCGCCTTGAACGGCTCCCAGATCGGCGGACGCACGCTGAACGTGAACGAAGCCCGCCCCAAGACGGAACGCAGTGGCGGGGGCGGCAAGGATCGCGGCGGCGATCGCGGCGGACGTGGCGGCGGTGGTGGTGGGGGCGGCAGGAACCGCTGGTAGCGGCCGACGCTGGGGTGGCCCGGGCGATTGATGGGGCCAAGCCCTGCATGTACACTGGAACCGGAGTGCGCCCGTAGCTCAGATGGATAGAGCGATTGCCTCCGGAGCAATAGGTCGGGAGTTCGAATCTCTCCGGGCGCACCATTCTTCCCTTTTTCCTTCAACCATTTCTAAGCTCTCAGACCTCGGCGGCATTTTGAGGATTGTGGGACTGTGCCCAAAGTTGTGCCCGACGGACGCAATGGCAGTCTGCCCGTAAGATACGGAAAGACTGCAGCGGCTCGCCGCGTGTTGCCGATGACTCCAAGGAAGCGGCATCGACCAAGGTCGAAGCGTATGCTCGGCGATGATTAGGAGAGCCCACGAGCAACATCGAACTGACGTTGCTACGCGGACACACCCAAAGACACTGATTCAGGACCGCGCAACTGCCTAGTAGTGCGCCTGCTTGTGATGACCTAAAGCTGCTCGGCAGGCCTGAACGTCACTTGAGCTGACCGGAACACTTACAGGCGCTCCATCGCGAGTCGGACTGCTCCCGCCCTTTACGACCGGGTCAAAGCAATCTTTCCAGAGACCATTATCTTTTTTCCATTGCCCCTCAATGAATCCCAAGTTCCTGCATTCGTTGATTATTCTCTGGCACGCAGGGTTCTGTTCAGCGGCCGCACGATTCTGGCCACCTTTGTTGGGAGCCGCCGTCTGGGCCGTAACGTCAGACCCCATCATCGCCGCTACAAGGAACGTTCCTGACATCAAGATTCGACTGGTTGTGTGCCTATCCATACTGCCCCCCTTCTGGTTAGAACTTAACACGAAACTCATTCAAAAAGGCGCGGACGGACGCTTCGCGAATCACGTTTGGAGACTGGAGGAACTAGTGGGATTATTGGAACAACAAGGGGCGGGAGCAATAGCTCGGGAGTTCGAATCTCTCTGGGCGGACCAGCTTCCGCCGATCTCCAAGATGATCTGAAGTCCTCGCACGCCTCAAGATTTAACTGGCTTTCGACAGGCGAACCAGGTTGACGAAGGAAGTCCCCGGCGACGTTGTGCAAGACTTGGCTCAGAGCAAAAGAAACGGCACGAGCCCCGCGCCAAACTCGTGCCTTTATTATGATGCGTGATCAGACCTAACGGCCGAAATACTTGGCATTGCGCTCGGTGAATGACTTCCACTTTTCCGGCAGATCGTCGAGCGCAAAGATGGCCGAGACGGGGCAGACCGGGACACATGCACCACAGTCAATGCACTCCACGGGATCGATGTAGAGCATTTCCTCTTCCGCGTGCGCTGGCGCATCCTTCTTGGGATGAATGCAATCCACCGGGCAAGCATCCACGCAGGCTGTGTCCTTGGTGCCGATGCATGGTTCCGCAATTACGTATGTCATAAAGTCGGTGTCTCCCTGATATATACAGAGCTTAACAGAACTGCATATTCTAACAAGAATGGCGCGAACGGTATAGCGGGACCAATCTCATACGTGCGCGAGTTCTCTTTCCTGGCTGGGCTCGTATTCGACAATGTATCCGGCAACGGCGCTGGCGGCCACCGTCAATGGAGAAGCCAGATACATTTGTCCGGGACCGCTGCGGCCGGGGAAATTGCGGTTCTGGGCGCTGATGACTACCTGTTCCGGACTCGTACTCACGCCCGGTCCGGCGTTGATGCAAGCGCCGCAACTAGGCTCGATCACGTGTGCGCCAGCTTTCTGGAAGACCTCAAGATAGCCCTTGCGTAAGCAGTAGTCACGCGTCTCCTGCGATCCAAACTGGATATAGAACTTCACGGAATCGGCAATGCGCTTGCCGTGCCTGAGGGCGTCGGCGAGAACGGCGGCGTACATATCCATATCTTCGTTCTTGCCGGCGGTACAAGTACCACCGTAGGCAATCTCGACCGGCACCGGCGTATTGAATTCGCGGATGTATTTGCCATTGCCGGGGTCGCCGGGAGTGGCGACCATGGGAGTGATTTCGGCGGCGTCGAGCTCTATGACGTGGGCGTACCCGGCGCCGGCATCACTGTAAAGGCCTTCGACCATTTTTTCTGCTCGCTCGCGTTTCATGCCACGGCGCTCGACGAGGAAGTCGACTGCTTTCTTATCAGGCGCGACGATTCCGGTGAAGCCGCCGATTTCAGCCGCCATGTTGGTCATGGTGGCGCGCTCGTCAACACTGAGAGCTTCGATGGCATCGCCGGCGTACTCCATGACTTTGGCCAGGGCTTTGCCGCTGCGGACGTAGTCGAGGCTGAGAATCTTCAGGATGAAATCCTTGGCGGTGACGTTGGGATGCTTCTTGCCGCGGATGATGATCTTGACCGACTCGGGAACTTTGACGCGGACGTCTTTGGTGATCCAACTATTGAAGACGTCAGTAGTGCCGATGCCAAACGCGACACAGCCGATGGCGCCGACGTGAGGCGTGTGCGAGTCGGAGCCGATGTTCAACTGACCGGGTAGAGCGTAGCTCTCGAGCACGATGGAGTGACAAATACCCTCCGAGCCTTTGCGGTCTTTCAATTCTCCGTGGAGCTTGATGCCTTGTTTCGCGGCGAAGTCCTGCTGCTTGAGTTTGAGTTGAGTGGCGAGGTCGAGCAGGCCGAGCTTTTTCTTTTCTTCGGAAATTACTTCATCAAGAAACGTGAGGTGATCGCGAAAGAAGAGAATGCTGGAAGCGTCGTTAACTTTGGCATCTTTGCCGACGTAGCGCTCAAAGAAGATGGCAGCCATGGGAGTGACGTACTCGTGGCTGAAACGCAGGTCGGCGCGGGCGAATCCGGTGTCGCCAGGCTGGACGAACTTGTCGTCGGTCATGTGGCGGGCGAAGATTTTCTCGGCCAGCGTCATGGGACGCTTCTCGGTTTTGATCGCGGGAAGAAAGACCTTCTTCTGCATTCTGGCGACGTTGAAGGGGAATAAGCCGCCATACTCGATGACCTGGCGCGTGATTTCGTCTTCACCCGCAGTGAATTCGGAGAGCGGAATGTCGGCGCCGGCACGGATTGTATCAATCAGAGAAAAATTGGTCGACGTGAGCAGGCCTAGGTTCTGGCAGTTCTGTTTGTAGATGCGCTCGATGTTTTCAGCGATGACGAGGCGGATGCCGGCGCACATCTCAGCGTAGGGCGACTGCTCGCGGCTGGAGCCTTTGCCGCGGCGCTTGCCGCTGACGGCGGCGACGAATCCGCCCTTCTTCACGTCGGAGCGGCCGATGGGTAGCACGTTGCCGCACTTCAAGCCGAGATAGGGGATCTCGCCCAGAGTTTCGTCGAAATAAAAACAGTAGTGGGCGGGAGTGATTTCGTCGGTAGAGATGTCGTCGCGCAGCTTGGGATTGTTGGCGGGATTCCTGGTGTCCCAGGGCAGGTCTTCGCCGGCGAGCTGCCGTTTGATGAGTTCGGGATCTTCGGTCAGGAAAAGCACGCGGCCCGAGAAACGGACTTTGTCGGGGCGCTTGTCGATTTTGCGGGTCAATAGTGAGTCAATCACGATGGATCTATTGTAAAACGTTTTCAGCCGCTGATTGCGCTGAATACGCAGAGAACCCCTTTAGCCGGCGAGAGCGCAGATCACACCGGGGCCACAACTTAACCACAAAGGACACAGAGGTGCACGGGGAAGGCTTTAGTGGTGACCGTGGGCGTGGTCGTACTTCTCCCCTGCGGGAATCGCTACCGTCAGCCGGTTTTCCTTCGGGGCCAACGGGCACGTCGCGTAGGGCGTGACCGCGCAGGGCGGATTGTAGGCGCGGTTGAAGTCGAGTACGACAGTGCCGTTTGCAACCGGATCGGTGTCCAGGAAACGTCCGCCGGGGTAGGTATCGGTCTTGGCCGTCGAGTCGTTGAAGACGAAAAACAGCCCCTTGGCAGGATTGCCACCCAGGTCGGTGAGTTGAAACTCCTGTCCGTTGAGCTTGAATACTACAGTTCCGGCGACCGGGGTGGGGCTGACGTCACCGAGGACGGTTGGGACATCAATGGTTTTCTTGCCGTCAGACGGAACCCACTTGGCGATCACGCGGTAGTTGAGATCGAGCGGGAAGAACACCAGGTCGTGAAAGTTGCGAGCGGCCTCGCTGTCGAGGTCTTTGAGGCGGATGCCCAGGCGGGCGCCGCGTTTGATCACATAGAAACGCAGGCTGCCCATCTCAACGATGGTGCGCTTGCCTGAGGAGTCGGGCAAGAGGGTCGAGGTAGTAGCGGGCTTACCGTCGATAATGGCGTGGTCCTCGGGAGAAAACTTCGCAACTACATCTTCGCCCTGGAGCGTGAAGACGCCGGCGTGGGCGGGGCCTTTGGGGAAAACGATGGCGCTGGCGGCATCGCTGCCAAAAATGTTGTCGCCGGGTTTGAGCCAGAACAGGCCAGCGAGCACGAGCCAGTTCTTCTTGAGGTCATCAACCTGTTCGGCCTTCCACTTGTCAAAGGACTGTTGGTAAGCGGGATCGATGGCGGGAGTGCCACTGGCACCGGCCAGCAAGGTGATTAGGACAAACAAGCTGACGAGTTTGGATTTCATGAGGGGTCGCCTTGTGGTAAAAACCAGTTCCCTGTTCTCAGTTGTGAGTTTTCAGCTCGGGCAAGGGCTCGAGGCCGCTGCCGGAAAATACCTTCTCGAACTCAAGCAACAAAGCTTCATGCACCAATCCGTTGGACGCCACAGTCTCGCGGCTGTTTAACTCAAAAGGGCTACCGCCAAAGTCGGTGATCCTGCCGCCGGCTTCTTCAACCATCAGCACGCCAGCAGCCGTATCCCAGGGGTTCAGGTTGAACTCCCAGAAACCGTCGAAGCGTCCGCTGGCCACGCAACACAAGTCGAGAGCAGCGGATCCGGCCCGGCGGACGCCGTGGGTCCGCAGTGTAATCTGATGATAGAAAAAAATATTGGGATTCTTGTGGCGCTTGTGGCTGGGGAATCCAGTGGCCAACAGGCACTCAGCCAGGTTAGTAGTTTGCGAGACGCGGATGCGTTCATCATTGAGGTAGGCACCGCTTCCCTGCTCGGCAGCGAATAGTTCATCGCGAGTGGGATCGTAGATCACGCCGGCGATGCGCCTGCCCCTGTACTCGAGCGCCATGGAGACACAAAACACCGGGAAGCCGTGGGCAAAGTTGGTGGTGCCGTCGAGCGGATCAACATACCAGCGGTAGTCGCTGCCGGTATCCTGCAATCCGCCCTCTTCGCCGAGAATGTCATGCGAAGGCCAGTGTTCGCGCAGCCGCTGGCGAATGAGTGTTTCAGACTTGCGGTCGGCAATGGTGACCAGATCGGCCTCGCCCTTGTATTCGATCTTTACATGCTGGCGAAAGTGTTCCATGAGCAGAGCGCCAGCTTCGCGGGCGATCTGGGCGGCAGCGGTAATGACGTCGGTCTTGGTGATGGTAGTCATTCGCTACTTGCGCTTACCGGAGTCTTCGGAGATGTACATGATTTCGTGTTTGAAGATGAAAAGATTGGGCTTGGCTTCGCGGGTGAGCCGGACCATGTTCTTATCGTAGTACTCGATCCAGCCGTTTACGATTTCGCCGTCAGATAGCTTGATGCTCACCGGCTTTTGCTTTTCAGTGAGCGATTTCAGGTAGGCGGCTTCTTCCGATGTTTCCTCAGGTGGTGAGGTCTTCGGCTTGCGCGAGAGGCCTTGCGAGCCTTGTCCGTGAAATGCCATGGGGACATTTTACACGTGTGTCGCGTGGGAGAGGACAACCGGCCACGGATTTCCACGGATCAGCACGGATCGGCAAAAGAGCTTTAATCGCAGTGGTCGCCCAGAAACCCCGCAGAGGACGAACAGAAAAGCCCGGTCGCCCTCCAGCTAGAACGTTACCTTCAAAGAGAATTCGATGGAGCGCGGAGCTCCAAGCGCAAACACGCCGGAGCCGAGGCCCAGGCGATTGCTGTTGGGCTGTTGTCCGGAGGTTCCGTTGACCGATCCGGGCGTCCCGCTGAGGACACCGCTGAGCGGATTGGAGGGCCCATCGAAGTTGGCATAATTGTAAACGTTGAAGAAGGAGACGCCGGGATGAATCTCGAAGCGTTCTTTCACCTTGTAGATCCAGCTCAGGCTAACATCGTTGGCCTTCAGCCAGCGCATGTTCGCCTCGTTAGCAGGCGCGAGGGGGACGAGTTGCTGCACTCCTCCGAGTGCCTGCAACTGACCTAAAGTGAACAGTCCGTTGCTGATGAGCATCTGGCCTGCGGGAGTAGGCTGGCCGACGAAGTTCTGGTTGTAAGCGGTTATGACGCTGTTCAGGTTGTTGGCTTTGATGTTGCGGCCGAACGAGCCAATGTTGGTTCCGGGCAAAACGTCGCCAGTGCCACCGTTGGAGGCAAAACTGCCGTCGCCAGTGCCGTCGCCGGTAAGGTCAGTCACGAAAATGCCGCCCGGGTTCCCCGTTGGGGCAAGCGTGAGGGTTACGGGAAGCGGGCTGTAATAATGAGTGATCAAGCCGAGCCGGAACGAATAGGGCAAGTCCATGGTGGTGCCAATAGAAATTTGATGGCGGCGGTCGAGTCCGTTAGGACCGATGTAATGCAGAGGGTTATTGAAATCGGTGGCGATGTTGATGAAGTCATTGTCCACGGCTGGTGCGACATATTTCGAATACGAGTACGAAATCTGCGAATCCAGATTGGAGATTCTCTTGAAGGGTTGGCTCGAATGATGCTTCAGTGACATCTGTAGAGCGTTGTAGACCGCTCGGCCACTGGGCGACAACATCTGGTTTGTGCCCAAGTTTGGATTAACTCCGGGGAACGCGGCGGTTGGACAGGGCGCGCCACTACAGAGGGAATAGCCGGAGTCAAGGCCGTTCGTGGCGAAATCCGCGATGGTTGCGCCGTGATTGTAGCCGGGCGCGCCGGTGACAGGATTGTCAGGGCAATTGCCGATGGCAAGATTGATTGCGTTCGCCCCACTGACACCGCAATTGGCCAGAGTCTGATTGATGGCCGCCACCGCGTTGGTTTTGTCGAGAAAACGGGCGTCGCCGACATGGTTGGTATCAATGGCCAGCAGGCTATGAGTCTCGATGTTGCGAAGATAATCGATGGTGAGCACCATCCCCTTGCGCATCTCGTGCTGGATGCCGAAATTCATCTGTACGGACCGCGGGCTTACGTACTTGGGAGCAAACAGGTCGGTACCGGTAGCGTCAAGCCCATCGGCAAGCGCGTTGCCGATGAACGCAGAGTTGGTTGCCGGCCCTGCTGCGAGAGTGGCCGCCTGATATTGCGCCTGCATCGCCGCAATCTGGTTGGCCACCTGACCGATGGGTTGACCGCAGATCGGCGCCCAATTCTGAGTTTGCCCATTGGGCAGAGTAAACTTCCCGCCAGTGCCGTTGGAGCAAACCGTCTGGTCGATCAGGAACAGTCCCGATGGCAGACGAGCCGGACGATCAAACAGTACATTGTTCCACACTGCGTTCTCATAAAACAGTCCGATCCCGCCGCGGAGGACAGTCTTGCCGCCGCGCCACGGGTCCCAAGCAACGCCGACTTGGGGACCAAAGTTAAGATTGGGCTGGTTGACGCGGTTCCCTAGTCCGGACCCGAACTGCTCCAAAGCCGGGATGGCGGCCAGGTCGCTATCGGTGCGGCCGGTGTCGTGCACGTAGCGCAGCCCGTAGGTCAGGGTCAGGTTGCGTTTCACTTTCCAGCTGTCTCCCATGTAAAGCAGAATGCGATTGTCGGGGCCGATACCGCCGGCCGGAAACCCGAAGGCGGGAATCTCTGAGCTGAAACCCTGACCGTTGCTGAGGGTGACACTGTTGGCGGGATAGTTGAGCGGATTCCTGGCTCCGCCCGACAGGGCCAGGCAGGCGGCAGCACAATCGCTGACGCCGGCGCCGACGGCGGGCGCAAGCGCGAGGAAACTGGCGAAACCGCCTCCGAAGATGTGATTGTATCCGCCACCATAGCGAATGATGTGGGCGCCAATCGCCTTGCTGCCGTCGTACTTAATCTGCTTATTCGACTGGTAGGTTTGTTGGGGCGCGAGATAGCCCGGGCCGGAGCAGAAGAAGTCAGCGCCCGAAGTCAGGCAGGTGGGATCGCTTCCGATGGCTAGTTCCAGGTTCGGAGCAGGATTGAAAATCGGGGAACCGCCAACCGCATCCGTGATCTGATTGCGGAACTTGGTGTAGCCGAAACGAATGCTGTGGGTGAAACCACCGGTGTTGAAGTCGAGTCCAAAAGCTTGGACGGGTGTGTGATTGTTGTTGGCAAAGGGTTGAAAGGAGTTAGGAATGATGGCCAAAACGCTGCGATTTTGATCGAAGGAAAAACGGTAAAAGAACTTGAAACGGCTGTTGATTTGCCAATCCAGTCGCCCGACCACCTCGACCTCGCGAAACGGCGAATCGAAACTCCCGGTTAGAGCTTGAAACGGACCGCTGGGTAAGACTGGATCCAGCAGATCCTGCTTGGTGCGCTCCGCGCTTACGAAGAAGAACATCTTATTATGGATGATGGGGCCGCCCGCGCTACCGCCGAATTGATTTCTTTGAAAATAATTGCTGCTGGCTCCGGGAAGATTGGCGTTGAGGCTCTGGTCGCGGAAGTAGTAGTAGCCTTCGCCATGGTAGGCATTAGTGCCCGACTTGGTGGTGACGTTTACCGCGCCTGAGGAAGTCAGTTCGGTGGACAGATCCAGCGACGATTGCTCGATCTGGAATTCCTGGATTGCGCTCTCAGGGATGTTCTGGGTCGTAGTGCCCACCGTTTCATCGCTGATATCGAGACCATCCACTTCGATGCGGGCAGTACGACCGAAACGGCCGCCGAAGGAGATGGACGAGAAACCGTTCTTGGTGGGATCGAAGTTTCCACCGTCCTGAATTTGCACTCCGGGTTCGAGTTGCGCGAGATCGAGGAAATTTCGTCCGTTGATGGGCAGGTTCTCAATCTGCTGGCTGGTCAGCACCCCCTGCACGGTGACCTGCTCGGTGTTGACCTGAATCTCCCCGGCCTGCACTTCCACCACTTGACTGGTTTCTCCGACCGGCAGCCTCACGCTGCCTGCGGTGGTAACACCCACCTGAACGTTGAGAGGAAGTTCGGCAGTCTTGAACCCCGACGCCTCGACATGCACTACGTAATCGCCGGGAGTCAATGCGCCCGAAGTATAGGCTCCGGCGGAGGTGCTGGTGACGTTCACTACCTGGCCGGTGGCTATGCGGGTGATTCGAACCTTGGCCCCGGGCACGACGGCACCGGTCTGGTCCACGATGATGCCTTGAATACTGCCGGAGGAGCTGGTGCTCTGGGAGAAAAGCAGGGTGGACAGCGCGAGCAAAAACGCGAGCGTGCGGAACGCGAAGGTGGATGGACAGAACCTGAAATTCGATACCATCGGCAGTTCCCTTTCAAGATTTCTCATGAGCATCGGTGTCAATATTTATAGCATGCGAACTTCGGACGGAGCATGTGTACAGACCTCCTGATGTCTTGTTAGAAGTGCGACTTCCGAGTGTAGTAGCCGGCGCGATGGCGCACCAGGAACGCGGGACCAGCAGCTATTCCAGTCACCTTTACGTCAATGTGGCGAAAACTAGAGTCAGAAGAGCGCCGCGACGGATAATAAGCCAGCAGGTATTGGGTACGCAGCTCATCGCTGATCTTTCGGAAGGCTTCATCGAGCTGCGGCACCGAAGTGGCGTAGAAATACTTGCCGCCAGTATCTTCGGAGATCTGGATGAGGGCATGCTCGCCGCCGAGTTCCCGTCCGGCACTGGCTTCGATGGGCACCACGATGATGCTGTAAACGATGACTTCGGCTTCCTGGGCAGCACGCACGGCTTCTTTATAATCGACGCGACTGACGGTATCGCCGCCGTCGGTGATGATCACCATCACCTTTCTCCCCTGTCGGCGTTCCACCGCGTGCGCGCCCAGGTAAATGGCGTCGTAAAGCGCGGTCGCAGCTCCGTAGTGAACCCGGTCGATGCCGCGGTCGATGGCCTTCAGATCCGGAGTGAAGGGGACGATTTCATCCACAGTTTCGCTGAATTCATAAAGACAGAGTGCATCCACAGGGCGGAGGATGGCATGGGCAAAGCGGCGGGCCGAGGTCAATTCCAGCGGCAGATCTTTCCGGGTGCTGAGGCTGGTGTCGATATCCATCACGATGGAAAGGGGCAGCGCCGATTCTTTGTCGAACATCGAGATCGTCTGCGGCGCGCCGTCCTCCAAGAGTTCGAAGTTGTCTTTGATCAGACCCCCGACCGGCGCGCCATGATCGTCGGTGACAGTAACGAAGACGTTCACCAATTTGACATCAACTTTGATGGTCGCGTCGGGATTCGGGGCGGCATCCGCGCTCGAAGTACCGGCAGCAGGCGCCTTCCTGGCGGGAGCGGCGGCGCCGGCCCACGGCGGCTTGGGTACCTGGGCAGGGGAAACCGCAATGGCCGCAGCCAAGAAAAGGAAAAGATGTCGCATGCTTGAAGGACGGTTCCGAAGGCTGGTCATTTAGATGCGGGCTTCCCTGAATGGCTGCCTTTGTCACCGACAATCTCAGGCGGGAAAGGCTCGCCATCGGCCCAGACGGCACCGTCTTCAAAGTATTCTTTCTTCCAGATGGGTACGCTGCACTTCAAACTATCAATGAGCCAGCGGCAGGCCTCGAAGGCGGCGGTCCGATGGGCAGACGCAACCGCAATGGCGACGCTGCTCTCGCCGATCTGCAACCGACCAAGCCGGTGCACGATTGCGACATCCCGTATGGGAAATTTTGCCAGCGCCTGTTGCGCCAGAAGTTCCATCTGCTTGAGCGCCATTTCCGCGTAGGCTTCGTAGTCCAAATAGAGTGTGCGGCGGCCGCGAGTATGGTTGCGCACCACCCCCTCAAAAACTACGGCCGCACCGTCGTCCGGTTGCTTGACCTTCGCGAGAACTGCCTGTGTATCGATTGCCTGATCTCCGATGGCGGCGTAGCGGCTGTGCCCCGCGACCTCGGTGACAGACTTTGCTTTACCCGACCCACCGCTGACCGGAGGGAGCAATGCGACCTCGTCCCCTGATTTGAGCCGGGATTCGGGGGGAGCATACTCCTGATTGATGGACATTGCCAGAGAAGCAGCAATCGGCTTCAGGCGGGGGATTTTCTGCTGGTAATGAGCGAGAAGATCGCGCAGGGTGGCATGCTCGGGCAGGTCGAGCGAGTCGCTGCTGCACCCGGTGAGATCTTTCAATACTCCGAAGAATAGGACGCGAACCTGCATCGCAAAAACAGCCATTAGCTCTCGGCTTGTGGCGGTTAGCTCTCAGTGTATCGTGATTGCCGCAAGAAAATGCCGGCCCCCATAAGGGAGCCGGCAAGTTGAATGCAGGGTTAGCGTCCGCCCTTGGGCTTGGCTGGGTGGGCTGGCTCCGGGGGGTGCGAAGCTCGCGCCGGGGCATTCTGGTGTTGCTGCCAGGTGCTAAACTTCTGGGCCTCGCTCTGGTTGTGCTCCGGTCTATCCTGCACGGGAGGGGCGGATCTCACAAGTGGATGGTTCTCCGCTGACGACGGCCGCGGCACCGTTCCCGGGCGCGGAACATTGGGCGCGGCGGGGCGGTTGTGCATGTTCGGCGGTTCTGGCCGAGACGCCGTTCCCTGTTCTTCCAAATGCGTATTGGGGGCGGGGCGCGGCGCTGGATTGTCGGTCCGAACCGGGGGTTCTGCTCTTCCTGGGGTTTCGGGGCGAACGTTCATCGCGGGTTGCCTCTCCGCGAAGCCGGCCCGTTGGGCTGGCATCTGAGTGCCAACCACTGGCCGGTTCACCACCGAGGCCGGAGGTCTTGCCGCAGCAGGGTGTCCGGCGCCCAACACGCTGGCGCCTGAGGGCTGGGCCGCGACGCTGTGAACGACTGGGGCTTCCGCCAACTGCCTGGCATCTACCTTGACCATACCTTGCGCGACCGGACGAGCATTGACGAAGGTGTCATGCGAAACCACGGTCACACCATTGGCAACGTGCTGGTTCGCATAGACCCGGTTTACGTTGACGTTGTTGTAGACGTTGTTCACCTGGGTGACATTGACCCGGGTATTGGTGATGTTCACGTTGGTTACATAAACGCGGCTAGTGCGGTACCAGGGCACAAACACTTCACGCGGCCCCAGGGGGAACCAGCCTACCGCTGGCCCAACGCCGACGCCAATGCCGATACCGAAGCCGCCACCGCCCACAAAGGCTACCAGGGCAGGTGCGTACACGGGTCGGACGAGTACGGGACCGGGCACCCAACCCCAACCACCGCCTATAAAGGCCCAACGCCCGTAATGGAAGGGCGCAAAGCCCCAAGGTTCGTTTTCCACCCAGGTCCAGCCCCAAGGCGCAACCCAGACCCAGTGGCCGAAGCGGTAAGGGGCCCATCCCGGCGCAACCCCGACGGGCGTCCACACTGGGCCGTAGTCGGCGGCGTAGTTCCAGTGGCCATACTCATCGAGGTCCTCTGCCCCAGTCATTTCCGGAGAAATGTAATTCGATGACTCGGCTTTGTCTTCGTGCTGGTCACGATCAAACGCGAAATTGTCAAAGTCATCGTTGCCGGGGACCTGTGCGATCTGATGATCCAGTTTGTCGGTGCCGGTGAAGGTTGCCCTCTGGCCGGCAATCACTACGAAGGAATCGCCTCCGCCGGTCACTTCGCCGCGGCCCTTCCACACGGTAACATCGGTTTCGTCGCCGGCGGCATTTACATCCACGCGGTACTCGCCGGGGCGCTGAACCTGGAAAGCAGAATTCGGAGTATCAATCTCGAAGCGGTCTTCGTCATCGAGATGGCGCACGCGGAAGACGAGCGATCCCTGAGACAGGCGCAATTGCGTGGTGTGGTCGTCGAGATCGAGAAAGGTGACACTGGTTTCGGAATCCATGCGAACTGACGTGGACCCCATCTGGAATTCGGCACGCGAATCCTTGTCCGCCCACAGATTGTCGCCGTTAGAGAGTGGGCGATTCTGGACAACCGTTACCCAATCACCCTGGCCGCCGGGCTGAAATGAAACTGAACCATTGGAATAGCTCAACCGGGCAACGCGGCCGGGAGGATCCTGCGCCGGAGATGCATCGGGCTGTGCGGGCGTTTGGTCGGGTTGTGCCACTGTCTGATCCTGCGGTGCCGGCGCTTGATCCGACCCCGTTTGGTCCTGGGCCCCTGCCTGGTCTTGGGCTACGGCTCGCTGCACGACTGGCAACACTAGAAGTCCGGTTAAAACTGCGGCGATCCATAAGATTCTTCGCGTCTTCATTAATTCATTCCTCATTTGCGGCTCATTTCGACCGCCATTCTTCCTAAGAAACGTCTCAAAGGATTAAACACTTCTCCGGCACAGAAGTTCTAGGCAAACAAAACGGAACATAACAACTCTAAACCAGAGAAAAGAAATGCCAGCGCCGTTTTCGACGCTGGCACCTGGTTGGACAATACGGACTTAGGCCACGGGTTGCTCGCTGAGAACTTTTTCGCGTTCCTCGGCGTCCTGTTTTTCTTCTCGTGGCGTGGAGGGCAGCGCCAGGCGCAGGACTTCATCGATAGTCTTTACATAGTGAATATCGATGTTTTCCAGTTGCTCCGGCGTCAGGTCCTCGACCACATTCATGCGGTTCTCGGCCGGCAGAATCACATCGCGTACTCCCGCCCGCTTGGCGGCGAGGACTTTCTCTTTCACTCCTCCGATGGGCAGAACATTTCCGCTCAGCGTGATCTCTCCAGTCATGGCGGTCAGCGGACGCACCCGGCGATTGGTCAGCAACGAGACCAGCGCGGTGGTCATGGTGACGCCAGCCGAGGGACCGTCTTTCGGAATCGCGCCCGCCGGCACATGGATGTGGATATCGTGCTCGGCGAAGAAATCCTCCGAGATGCCCAATTGCACTGCATTGGACCGCACCCATGTAAGTGCTGCCTGCATGGACTCCTGCATGACCTGGCCGATTTGGCCGGTCATAGTGAACCCGCCCTTACCCTTCATGACGTTGGCTTCGATGAACAGAATGTCACCGCCCGATGGTGTCCAAGCCAGGCCGACTACCACCCCGGCACGTTCGGTACGCTCTGCGATTTCGCCTTCGACACGAATCTTGATGCCGCCCAGGAATTCCTGAACGATTTCCGGAGTCACTACCAGCTTTTCTGTCTTACCTTCGGCGAGACGACGAGCCTGCTTACGGCAGATGGTGCCAAGGGTGCGTTCCAAGTTACGTACGCCGGCTTCGCGAGTATAGTGACGGATCACGTAACGAACCGCGTCTTCGGGAAAATCAATCTGCTCAGCAGTAATCCCGTTCTCCTCGATTTGCCGTGGAATCAGATACTGGAATGCGATGTGGACCTTCTCTTCCTCGGTATAACCCTGGAGTTCGATAATCTCCATGCGATCGCGCAGCGGTTCGGAGATGGGATCGAGCATGTTGGCGGTGGTAATGAACAACACCTTCGAAAGATCGAAGGGAACGTCCAGGTAGTTGTCGCGGAAAGTGGAGTTCTGCTCCGGGTCGAGGGCTTCAAGCAATGCTGAACTGGGATCACCACGGAAATCGCGGCCGACTTTGTCGATCTCGTCGAGCATGAAGACTGGATCTTTGGTTTCGGCGCGACGAATTCCCTGGATGATCTGACCGGGCAGAGCTCCAATGTAAGTGCGGCGATGTCCACGAACCTCAGCTTCATCGTGCACGCCGCCCAGCGAAATGCGGACAAATTTGCGGCCCAGAGCACGGGCGATCGACTTGCCCAGCGAAGTCTTGCCGACTCCGGGAGGGCCGACAAAGCAAAGAATAGGGCCCTTCATAGTCGGCTTTAATCGGCGGACCGACAGATAGTCAAGGATGCGGTCTTTGACACGCTTCAGGTCGTAGTGGTCGGCGTCGAGGACCTCCTTGGCTTTGATGATGTCCACGTCGCCGCCCGAAGTCTTGGCCCAGGGAAGCACCGCCAGCCACTCGATGTAGTTACGAGTCACGCCATAATCGGCGGCCATCGGTGACATGCGCGTGAGCCGGCCCAATTCCTTGAGCGCTTCTTTTTTGACCTCATCGGGCATTCCAGCAGCTTCGATTTTCTGCCGCAGCTCTTCGGTGTCACGCTGGCCTTCGTCCTGTTCCCCGAGTTCTTTCTGGATTGCCTTCATCTGCTCGCGCAGGTAGTACTCACGCTGGGTTTGTTGAACCCGGTCCTGAACTTCGGACTGAATCTTGTTGCGGAGCTGCTGAACTTCCAGTTCTTTCGCCAGATGCTGGTTGATTTTCTCCAGACGGACGCGAACGTCGGTGGTCTCAAGGGCGTCCTGCTTATCGGCAGTCGAGAGCGAGGGCAGCGAGGAAGCGATGAAATCCACCAGGCGGCCAGGCTCGTCGATATTCATAGCTACGGTGGAGAGCTCATCGGACAGCGTCGGGGAACCGGCAACAATCTGCTGAAACAGGGTCAGGACATTGCGCTGCAAAGCTTCCACTTCAGAACTCTTCGGAGGAATCGCTTCCGGGACCGTCTCGATCTGGGCGAGCATGTAGGGCGCGAGTTGGGCGAACTGTCCCAACCTCACTCGTTCCAGACCTTCGGCAAAGACGAAAAGGCTCTGGTTCGGCATCTTGACGACTTTGTGCACAATGGCCAGGGTGCCGACAGTGTACAGATCGGCGGGCTGAGGAGTATCAACTCTTGCCTCGCGCTGCGCGACGACCACGATGGTCTTGTCTTCGCCAAGGGAATTGATGAGCTGTACGGAGCTTTCCCGACCCACGGTCAGAGGCAGGACGGCGTGGGGGAATAAGACTGTATCTCGTACAGGGAGAATGGGAAGCGCTCGTTCCGCCTCTTCATTCTTGGTGCTTTCCTTACTATTGCGCTCGCCGCGCGACGGCTGTGTCATATTTCACCTTGAGTGTAACGTGCTCAAGTTTGGATGAGTCTAATGCCCCAAAAGATGCAATCGGCCCTTTGGGGTTAATTCGTGAGAGCGCACCGAGTGTAAACCCTCCCACGATGGTTTGCACCCATCCAAAGGTAGCAACACGCCTGGTGCCGGTTACTGATGCGACGACCTAGCAGACGGAGAGCCAAGCAGTGTTTTTTCGAGCACGCAAGCATCCGTGCCTGTGGAATAGTATCGCGGAACAACCTTCACAACACTATATTGATGTCGTTTGTAGAAGGCCAGAGCGCCAGGATTGTCAACTGCGGTTTCCAGCACGACGGCATGACAGGGGACCTGGCGCAGGCGGGCTTCGGCTGCGGCCAGCAACTTCGAGCCGAGCCCGCCGCGGCGGCTGTCCGGGAGCACATCGATGGTGATGATGTGACCCATGCCACGCCGGCTGGCTTCTGCGACGATGAAACCGGCAACGGCTCCGGTTTGGGCAACTGGTTCCGCGACAAGGGTGAAAGATCCGCGGCGCTGGATATAGGCCGCCAGTTCCCTCCGCGGGTAGGCGATGCCGGGAGCAAAGCATTTCTGGTCGATAGTCCACAGGACCTCGAAGTCCTCCCTCCGAAACTCTCGCAAGGAAAATTCCACCCGGTGATTCTATCCGGAAACGCCCGCCTGGGAGGCTTGATGTATGCAGGAAAAGGGGTTAGAAGCGGTGAAAAAACACCCCAAGAAACTGTTGCACAGGGCGCACCTCAAGACGTACCATTCGCATCTGAGAAAGTTGTGGGACTGTTTCTTATCTACGTAGGTTTGGCGGCTGGCGTGGTTGGGCTGTGGTATTTCTGCTTCGCGGGGTATAACCGCCGCAGGGGGATGCTCGCCCTGCGCAAAGTTGAGGCGGCGTGCTCACATCGTGCCCGAATCGTAGATGCTCAGTGGATTGGCGCGTCACGGCTGCAGGCGCATTTACGATTTGCCGCTCATTGGTTTGAAAATGCCAAGATCACGATCCGCCTGCTGCCACGTCCTTTGCCCGTGCTGTGGTTGTTGAGCCGTTGGCACAAACAGAGAGAAACGGTGACCTTTGAGGCGGACTTGGACAATGCGCCGGGGGTTCACCTGGACGTGTTTCGGCATCACTGGGTCAGCGATAGCGATCGCCGGATAATCCGAAGTTCCCGCAACTGGACGGTGACGCGCTCGCAACCGGTGGCACTCACTACTTCCAAGCAGTGGCGTCAGGAACTTCCGCTGATCGTGAATACCCTTATGACCTCTCGGGGACACAGCCTGGTGAAGGTTCGTCTGCGCCCCGAATCGCCGCACCTGGCCGCCACCGTGGATTTGGATGCGCTATCGGGCGAAGAGGCCGCAGCCGGTTTCTTGAGTGTGCTGCGGGAGTTGGCCGCTGGAGCATCCCGCACGAGGCAGTAGCGACCTCCCAATCCCGCTTCCAACGCAATCAATTTAAGAACTGGCGGCGGGGCTTCGCGTTGCTCGCAGAGGCCTTACGCGGGTCCACAGTTCTCCAGGCACAATCAATGAATGGCGCTTTTTGCAGTGCGTCTTTTTGGCGCGGCTCCGAGATCTTGGTGGCGCTGAAGTGCAACCGCTGGATGCGAGCGACGGCGCGATCCACCACGCGAGCGAGATCAGCGGCGTAGCCGGCGTCACGTTCTTCGCGTAAACAGCGTCTTGCCTTCTCCGGGGAAAACCATGAGGGATTGCGGTTAAACTCCTGCGGAGCTTCCCGCCGCGTCACCTCGCAAAGATGGGCATTAACGACCAGTTCTTTCGATGCGGCAGACTTGCGGGAAGCGCCAGGCTTGCGGCAAGCATAGCTGGTGAAGGAAGCTTCCTCCATGCGGCCATGAACCCCGCCTTCTTCGAACGCCTCGAGGGCGGCAGCCTGGGCGTGGGTCAACCCAGGTTCAGCGTTGCCCTTGGGGAAAGTCCAGCGTCCACTGCCGCGAGTCCGTACGAGCAGGAATTCAATCTCGGCACCATGAATGCGGTAGCAGACGGCAGCGATTTGATGGCATCCGCGCAGTCGGCGAAGATGGGCGAGACGAACGAATTTTGTAGAAGGCTGCGCGACCGTGCTCATAACAGCAGAGTGCACGATGGGGGTGGGGTGTGGATAGAGTCAAAGTTGGTTCGGGGGTACTCCGCAAACATCTCCAGGGTTGATTCATCTGGCCCAAAGACTCAAAGCCAGAGCTTCCAGAATGAGACTCCTGTTGCAATAAATGTACGGATGTTGTTGACTCGGTCCCACGGTTTCCAAAGCTCTCGGAGGTTTCCGGCGGAGCATCGACGCTCCAGGTCATGAGCTGGTTGTTCAGGGGGACAGTCACTGCCCTTTCAAAGCCCCCCGGAACTGCGCGGCGGCGCAAGCCATGTGACCCAGCCAAGTATAGGCCCGCCCGCGGTCGCGGAATCCCTTTACATACTTGCGCTGCCCGGACGATAGAGACAGTATTTTGTTTCGGCATCAAGCTGCTACAAAGGGGGGAATCCTTGGAAAACTTGTACTGTCTGCGCTGCAATCGGGAACTGGAAGCTGGACACAAATCGGTTGCCGTGTACATGTTCGCGCAGACGGTGGGAATCCGTCCGCGACAGAAGTCGGCGGCGCAACGAATCTGCTTCTGCCCGCAGTGCTCGGTCTCATTGGCCATGGGGCCGCCGCCGGAAGGCGCGCTGAACGTTGCGGCGTGGAATATGATCCGAGACCTGGTAGGCTCGGATCCGGCGCTCAATCAGGCAGCTTGGGACAATCTAAGAGGGGTGGTTGGTCTGCTGCCCGCAACGGGAACCGACGGCGTCCAGCGGCGGGCGAGCGGAGACGGATACTTTGAGTTCTGATCACTCCGCCGGTTGCGGCACGAAGCGATACCCCACACCCCGCACGGTCAGCAGATGTGTGGGCTCTGCCGGGTCGTCTTCAATGTAGCGGCGCAGACGCACAATGAAGTTGTCGATAGCGCGAGTGTCGGTGTCTTCGTGTAATCCCCAAACCTCTTCTAATATCGACTTGCGGGAGACCACCCGGCCGCCGTTGCGCACCAGGTGACGCAAGAGTTCAGCTTCCATCAGAGTGAGTTGGATGGTGTTCCCTTTGACTCGCAATTCCAGTGTCCGAAAATCCAACGTCCGGCCGTCGAAGGGAAAGATGTCATCTTCCTGCGCGTTTGCAGCAGACGGTGAGTTCGCCGGCTCGGAACTCTGGCCCATGCGGGACCATTCCCGGCGGCGTAGCAGTCCCTGCAGCCGGGCCATCAGAATCGGCAACTCGAAGGGCTTGGGGAGGTAGTCGTCAGCGCCGGACGCGAAGCCTTTAAGCACGTCTTCGGGCCGGCCGCGAGCAGTCAGCATGAGCACCGGAACAAAGTTCTTCGCGGCGCGTAGTTCGGCTGCGACGGTAAATCCATCTTTACCTGGGAGCATCACGTCGAGGACGACGGCGTCAAAGGCGGCGGGCTTGTCGCTCTTTCGATCGCCAGAGGGTCCTAGAAGACGATCGAGAGCAGTCTCTCCATCACCCGCAACTTCGACCGAATGACCTTCGGCTTCCAGATTGAAACGCAGCCCGTTGGCGAGATGAGCTTCGTCTTCGACGATGAGGACGTGGCTCACGCCAGCTTCTCCGGAGCGGCGCTGCGCGGCAGTTCGAGCACCACGGTGGTGCCGTGGCCCTCGCCCTCGCTCTGCGCGAACACCCGGCCTCCGTGCTTCTTGGCAATGGCACGCACAATGAACAGACCCAGGCCGGTTCCTTTCACACGCGACGACGAGCGATTCTGCACACGATAAAAGCGTTTAAAAACCCGCTTCAACTCGGTCGGAGGAATGCCCATGCCATGATCGTGGACGCTAAGGGCAACCCGTTTTTCATCGGGCGTGTCGAGGCGAACCGAAATGTCGACTTGGTCACCGGAATATTTAATGGCATTGTCGAGCACGTTGGAGACAGCAGTGCGAAGTTCTTCGGGGTCGCCGGTTACCGTCGCACCAGATCCGTTGACTGCGGGTTCGAAGCGCAGCGCCTCAGGTTTAAGATGACGCCCGTTGCGGGCGATCTGGACACATTCCTGGACCAGACCGGCGAAGTCCACGGGAACCCTTCCACGCGAGCCACGCTTGTGGCCCATCATTCCCGCCTTCAAGACCTGCTCGACCGTGCTCAGCAGGCGATCCGAGTCATCGAGCATTAGCCGGTAGAACTCGCGGCGCTGGGCTTCGTCCACGTCGCGATGTTGCAGAGTCTGTAGGTAAAGACGAATGGAGGCGATCGGAGTCTTCAGTTCGTGAGTAACGGCATTGATAAAGCTGTCGTGCTGCTCGTTACGGCGAATCTCTCGCAACAGGAAAATCGTGTTGAGAACCAGGCCCGCAGTGATGGCGCCGAAAAAGATGAACCCCAGGAAAACCTTGATGTCGAGGCGCCAGTTAAGGATGATCCAGCCAGAGCCTACGGCGACGGCAATGGCCGCCAGGCTCACGCCCAGGACCAGGAATGTGACCGTCGCTTTGCGCCGGCTGGTGATGCGCATAGCAGGATTCTAGCGCGTTAGGAGGAGATTCGCGGAAAAGACGGGGCATAGTCGTGCCCGTAGTGATACGCCCGGGCGAAGACGACTAGTCGGCGGAGGCTGCCGAAGAGGATGTTAAGTGGAGCGTGGTGATCGACGACGCTACGGGTGGGATGGCCGGAAGATTAGACATCTTTACCCGGTACACGTGTCGAGCCAAACCAAGTTTCTTCAGCGCCCAAATGCCGTACCAGTTCATATCAATTTCATACCACCGCAAGCCGTGCTGGGCGGAAACCGGATGGGCGTGATGATTGTTGTGCCAGCCCTCGCCAAAGGTGAGAAGCGCCACCCACCAGCTATTGGTTGAAAGGTCCTTAGTGATGAAGCGGCGCGTGCCCCAGCTATGAGTTGCGGAATTGACCAGCCAGGTAGAGTGCAACCCGACCACGGTGCGCATGAAGATACCCCACAACAAGAACGGAAGTCCTCCGATGGCCAGCAGCGCCAATCCCAGCACAATCATGGGAACGTAGTGATATTTCGTAAGCCAGACGTGGTACTTGTCCTTGGCGAGATCGGGCACGTAGCGGGCAAGTGTCGTGGTGTCATGGTGCATCGACTTGCCAGTAAGAATCCAGCCCATGTGCGCCCACCACTTGCCGTCAATAGGCGAATGCGGATCGCCTTCTTCGTCGGAAAATTGATGATGAATGCGGTGCGTTGCTACCCAGAAAATCGGACCACCTTCAAGCGCCAGCGTGGCGCAGGTCGTGAGGAAATATTCCACCCACTTCGGGGTCTTGTAGCCGCGGTGCGTCAGCAGTCGGTGATAGCCCATACCGATGCCCAGACTCCCCGAAACCCACCACAGGAACATGGCGACGAACAGGGCCTTCCAAGTGAAGAAAAACAGGGCCACAATGGCGCCCACATGAAACAGGCCCATAAAGATTGCGGTTACCCAGTTGATTTCATCGTCGGCGGCGGCTTTGCGATTGAGGACTTCGAGTTCCATGGCGCGTTCCCCGGTTGCAGCTGGATTCTAGATTTAAGGTATCAAGAGGTGGGAACTTTCAGTGTAATAGTTGTGTAATACCGGGGTTACGAGAGGTCAAGCCCATCAGGCCGCCGTACCTTTGACCTCGATTCCAGCCCATTTTTCGAGCAGGGTGATAGTGGCGGCATAGTCCAGGTTTTCGTGGCCGTCTTCGGTGGCCATCTCGTAAATCTCTTCCACGGTTTCAAGGGCGGGCAGCTTGACGCGGGCTTCTTTGGCGGCTTCGAGAGCGAGGCGAATGTCCTTGCGCATGAGCCGAAGCGGGAAGTTGGCGGAGAAGTCTCGTTTCAGAACGAACGGCGCTTTGTAGTCCACGACCCCGGAACGAACCATGGACGCCTCGATTAGAGGAAGCATGGTTTCAGCGGGCACGCCGAGTTTGGTGGCCAGGGTCAAGGCCTCAGCAAAGCCCTCGTAGATGACCGCGATTTGCAGGTTCATGGCCAGCTTGGCAGCTTCGCCCTTGCCGGTCTCACCCATGCGGAAAATCTTCTTGCCGGTGGCGGCGAACAGGGGTTTCAGTTTTTCGATGGTCGCTTCTTCACCCCCAACAATGAAAATCAGCGTGCCACTCTCGGCGCCGACTTTGGATCCGGTGACTGGTGCATCCACGTACTGAACACCCTTTGCGCCTACGCGCTCCGCGAACCGGCGGGTGGCGGAGGGCGAGATGGTGCTGGAATCCACAATGATTTGTCCATCCGCCAAGGATTCGTGCACACCTTGAGGGCCGAACAGAACGCTTTCGACGGCTTTGGTATCGGCGACGCACAACCAGATTACTTCCGCGTCGCGAGCGGCGTCTGCGGGAGAGGCGGCGGTCTTGGCGCCTTCGACATCTTTGCCCGAGGTGCGGTTCCACACTGTTACTTCGTGACCGGCCTTCGCGAGATTCGACGCCATCGGGCGTCCCATGATTCCCAAGCCCAAGAATGCGATACGCATATCCGCTCCGTGAAGTAAGAAAACTCCGGAACAAGAATTAGAACCGACGGGGATGGAACGGTCAAGCAATCTGCGCAAGATTTGTCATACAATCCAGATAACCAAGCCCAAGTCGGATGATTCCAAGTAGCCAGGAGCTCTAAAAATGATGGATCCTGCGCCCGGTGAGCGGTCGTGTACGAACCGGACGAGATTTGAAGCGTATTAATGCTGAAGTCCAGTCTCCGGAACCCCGTTCTTCGCAAGCGTGCCCGAGCCTTCGGGCGGCTGGTGCACGACTCTGCAGTGACTCCTCGCACCGGACAAACCCATAAACCCAAGCTGGTAAGCAACGGAGAGCTGGGTGTGACTTTCATTGGCCACGCCAGTTTCTTCATCCAGATAGGCGGGCAGAACGTAATTGTCGATCCGAACTTCGCCCGGTGGTTGTTTGTGCTGAAGCGGCTAAAAAAACCTGGCGTGCAATTGGGTGATCTTCCTGCCATCGATCTGGTGCTGGTGACGCATGCACATTTTGACCACCTGCACCGGCCGTCGTTGCGGGCGATTGTGCAACAGGCTCGGAGGCGGCGAGTCGCGCCTCCCGTGATCGTGGTTCCTCACCACGTTGTCGATCTGGTCTCGGACTTGGGATTTCGTAAAGTAGTGGAACTGGACTGGTGGGACAACTATCACCAGCAGGGACTGACCGTGACGCATGTTCCCTCGCGGCATTGGGGAGCGCGTGTGCTTAAGGATTCGCACCGTGGCTACGGCGGATACGTGTTGCGCAATCACCTGCACTCGGTTTACCACGCCGGTGACACCGCCTATTTCCCCGGATTTCGGGAGATTGGACGAAGGCTGGCACCGGAACTGGCGCTGTTGCCGATTGGGGCTTACAATCCTCCGTCCTTCAGAAACGTCCATGCCGATCCCTCGGACGCCACCCGCGCCTTCCTCGACCTGAAGGCACGCTGGATGGTGCCCATGCACTACGGAACGTTCCGTTTGTCTCACGAGCCCGTTGACGAGCCACTCCAATTTCTGGCTAGGGAGGCCAAAGCCGCGGGCATTGAAGATCGGGTGAGAGTAATGGAAGAAGGTGTCACGCAGTTCTTCTAGACGACCAGTCCAGTATCCAAGACCCGCTCTACTGCCCTGCCCCCGCCCGCTGCGCCGACACAAAGTCCTCCATCACCGCCTTGCGCATCAGGTCTGGCGGAAGCAAGCCTTGCGCAAGAATGAAATCGTGGAACCCCTTCTGGTTGAACTTGGGACCCATCGCCGCTTCAGTATCTTTCCGCAAAGCAAGCAGCTTGGTGAAGCCATAGTAGTAGCTGTTCGCCTGACCCGGAGCGCGATAGGTGTAGCGTTCCACTTCTTCTTCGGCGAATGCCGGCGACTGCACCACATCCCGCTCGAGCACGCGCTGGGCATCGGCAGGTTGAATCTTGCCGGCCTGCAACTCCGGATCGAGGAACGCCCGTGCCGCCCGCAAGAGCCGATAGTCAAGCGAGACTAATTGACCCTCCAGCGGCATGTACGGCCGGACTATATATTCCGAATACAATCCCCAACCCTCAACATTGGTGCTGTTGAATGCATAGTGAACCCGCGCGATGGAAACGCCTTTTTCGAGCATCGAATCGAACTGTAGCTCGTGCCCCGGACGGGCCTCGTGCGCCGTAAGTGTCCAGGCCGCGGCATCGAAGGTGAAGTCGTCGTATTTCTGGGATGCGCTCTGGCCGGGCCCGGCTGGGATGTTCAACGGCAGGACGAACTCGCCTTTCTGTCCGGTGTTGTGCAGAAACGGCGGCGGCACCATGTGCGGCGCCGGCTGCTGAGCCGTCTCAGCCGCGGTGGCGATTCGAATGCGTGCCGGGCGATCCGGCAAGGTTACCAGCGCTTGCTCGGTGATGATCGTCTCGATCTGCTTCAGCCGCTGCTGATAAAAGGGCAAGATGGCATCGCCAATTAGCTGCTGCTTCTTCAATTCGCGGATGACGTCACGATAGTCACTTGACGGCAGCTTGCGCTCTTTTGCAATCTGCGCGGCAATCGGTTTCATCTCCTCTTGGATCGCGCCAAACCCCCGGTGCGCCAACTCCGCCATTTGAGCGGGCTGAATATCGATGCCGTACTGCTCCAGGGCCAGCGCATACTCTTCCGGCTGCAGCCGGAAATCGGAGCGCGCTTTGGGCAGCACGGTCGCCTTGACCCACGCGTCGTAGTCGATCAACTGGGATTTCAGTTTGGCGTAGGGATCCTCCCACCCAGTCAGCTGGTATTTCTTGCAGAGCGCGGCGATACCTTCGAGGTAGTTGGAATCCCGCGCCAGCTCCGTGTCAATCTCCACCTTTGCCGGATACACCACGCCCGGTTTCGCCATCTGCTCCAGCACTCGCTGTTTGAGAATCTGGGTGATCGGTTGGTAGCCGGGCTCAAGGCCGGCATACTTGCGAATGCGCGCCACCGCAGCCGGCTGCCGCTCAGCAGGCGTCTGATCATCAAGCAGCGACCGGAGCCCGCTGAACACCAGACTGCTCGCGTTCAGGAACGGCACATTGTGGGCGCGGTCATAGTCCTGCTGGCGGAATCCAAGCTCCAGGCTGCGAATGATGATTGCCAGATCTTGGGCAACCTCTTTCTGTTTCTCCTGGATCAGCGCGCTCTTGAGTTTGGTCACGACTTCTTCCGTTTCCTTGCGCTCCTGGTCCTCATCTGCCAAGGTGGGTTGCACGACCAGCGCGTCGTATTGGCTCAAGCCCTGTCGCGTACCCTGCTCGGGATGATGTTTCATCTCGACATTCAACACTTGGTTCGTGTAGCTATTGCTGACCTCGATCCAGTTGCGGTCGGCTGCGTGGATTAGTGGAAGTGTCATAAGAACCAGAATCGACCCGCTCAAGAGAAAAATCGCCCTGCGCATTGATCCCCCGTGTAAACCAAGAAATTAGTAGAGCACGCCCGTCGGGAAAACCGCAATTTGGGAGGAGCACGCAAAGGCTTAGTCAGCCTAGTAGGCCAGCAGAATTCGCAGGTCACGCAGATTGTTCCCCGTGGGACCAGTAACAACGGCGTCCCCGAGAGCATCGAAGAAGGGGTAGGCATCGAAATTTGCCAAGTGAGCTTCTGCGCCCAGGGAGCGAGCTTGAGCACGATCAAGTGTCGTGCCGTCTGTAAGGGCGCCCGCGGCGGAACTGTTGCCGTCGATGCCGTCAGTGCCCGCGCTGAGCACGGTGATGCTCTCACCGGCTATCTTTTGTGCGCAAGCTAGAGCAAACTGCTGGTTGCGTCCACCGATTCCGCCATTGCTTACTCTGACTGTGACTTCGCCGCCCGAAATCAGGCAGACCCGCTCGGAATGCTTCCGCAATTCGCGCACCCGGCTCAGAAGATAATCGGCCGCGCGCCTGTAGTCCCAATCGTCGCAACTGTTGTCCACCTCGACCTTGAAACCCTGGCGCTCGGCCTCGGTTCTGGCGGCCCCGATCAGAGCGGCGTTCGATAACACGGTCCACCAACGACTGCGATGGAAGACGGGATCGTCGGACTTCGGAGTTTCTTCCAAGGCGTGACGTTGGAACAATTCGCGGACAGACACGGAGAACTGCGGCAGCAGACCATGCTTCGCAGCAATGCGGTCGCAGTCTTCAACGGAGGTGGAGTCTGGCATGGTGGGGCCGGAGGCCAAGGCATCGGGCGTGTTGTCTGGAACGTCGGAGACAAGAATCGAGACCTGTTGCGCCGGATGGGCGGCGCGGGCCAACCTGCCACCCTTGATCGCGGACAGATGCTTACGGATGGCGTTGATCTCCGCGATCGACGCCCCGGAATGGACCAGGGCCCGGTAAGTCGCGATCAGATCTTCCAGCGAGATTTCGTCATCGATGGGTTTGTCGGCGATGGAGGAACCGCCGCCGCTGAGCAGGAAGATCACCAGCGACGACGCATCCTGGGAATCGAGCGACTTGAGCATAGCTTCAGCGGCGCGGATGGATTCCTGATTGGGGACGGGGTGGCCTCCAAGAAAATAACGGAAGCCACGAATCTGCGAGGCTGGTTCGACGGAACTGGCAACGATGCCTTCAAAGCGCTCACCGGCTTGCATCTCCAGCGCATTCACCATGGTGTGCGCAGCCTTCCCAAGCGATACCACTAACACCCGGTGGTAGATATGGAGATCGTACAAGTCCTCGCGAACGCGCAAGACTCCACGCTCGCAAACTACATGCTGTCCGAAAGCACGGTCAATGCTGGATTCCGCCAGAGCGTGCTCGAAAAGATGGCGTGCGGCGACGCGCATTTCGATGGCCTGCTTTTCGGAGCTCACGGGGGAGATTATAGCTGTCAGCTGTCAGTTCTCAGCGGAGAACGGGCGCGGGGGATGGCTTCCTCTACCCACTTCTCGATCGTCTCTCGCAGCTCTTTCAACCGGCCTTCGAAAAAGTGGTCTGCAGCTTCGATCAGCACGAGCTTCTTTGGTTCGGGGAGCGATAGCGCTAGTTCCTCCAGCCTTAACCGGGGGGCAAACTGGTCGCGGGCGCCACTCACCAGTAGCTTGGGCTTGTTGCAGGTGCGAAGAAAATCCAAGTCGTAGCTGCGGTCGTCGGTGGGGAGCAGGGGAAGCCCCAGGCCGATGACCGAATCCACCCGCACATCCGGACACGCTGCGCGCAGGCCGATGGCGGCGCCGAAAGAGAAGCCAGCGAAAGCTATTGGCAAATGGAATTCGGCGTCGAGCCAATCGAGAGCGGCGCGTACATCATCCACTTCGCCGACACCGTTATCGTGCGCGCCCGGGCTCATCCCGACTCCCCGGAAATTGAAACGCAACACCGGAAAGCCGAAGCTGTTGAGAGCTTTCATGGTGTGAAAGACGACCTTATTGTGGAATGCCCCGCCGTACAGGGGATGGGGATGACAGACCAGCGCGGCGTGAGTCGCGCCCTCCACGCCCTGGTTGAGTAGGGCTTCGAGGCGGCCCGCGGGACCGTCAAGGAAGAACGAGCGAATGGTGGCATTGAGCGGCGCGGACACTGACATCAAATTATCAGAACCCTGCCGAGCTTCGCTCGGCCAGCACGGGCGAGACACCCGCGCCTACATTGCTGTCGGTAGGTTATGCTTTCGGGCATGGACGTTGTTGCCCTTACTCGTCAGCTCGTCGATGTCGAGTCAACCACCGGGGATGAAGGGCGCGTGGGGGATTTCCTTCACCATGAACTCAGCCGGTTGGGATACCTCTCCAACAAGATGCCGGTCGAAGGCGAGCGCTGCAATGTGTTCGCGACTTCTTCTCAACAAGCGCGGCCGGAGGTTGTGTTCTCCACGCACATGGACGCGGTTCCACCGTTCATTCCGTCGTCGGAAGATACCGCGAGAATTTACGGGCGTGGCGCCTGCGATGCGAAGGGGATTATTGCTGCCCAGATCGCGGCCGCAGAACGGCTTCGGCACGATGGGATTTATGTTGGACTGCTCTTCGTCGTCGGCGAGGAAAAAGATAGTTTGGGAGCAAAAGTTGCGAATCAGCGGTCGCCGGGTTGCAAGTTTCTAGTGAACGGCGAGCCGACAGAAAACAAGATGGCGTCGGCATCGAAGGGAACTTTGCGAGTGGAGATCAGTGCCGCCGGGCGCATGGCTCACTCGGCTTATCCGGAACTGGGCGAATCCGCCATCGACAAGCTTCTGGAAGCTTTGAATCAACTGAAAGCGATCAAGCTGCAATCTGTTGAGGGCATTGGGCCGTCCACAGTCAATATCGGAGTGATCGAAGGCGGTCGCGCTCCGAATGTGATTCCAGACAAAGCGCGGGCACAACTGCTCTATCGCCTGGTGGGCCCGTCGGAAGGGCTGCGAGAGGAAATTGTGCGAACCGTGGCGGGCCTGGCCACGGCCGAGTTCGTTCTGGAGATTCCTTTCGCTCGCCTGCGTACTTTGGACGGCTTGCCGACCATGGTCGCAGCGTTCACCACCGACATTCCCTGGCTGGGCAATTGGGGTGAGCCTTTGCTGGTGGGGCCAGGATCGATTCATGTGGCACACACTGAGGGAGAGTATGTCGAGAAGAAGCAGTTGCAGGATGCAGTAGAGCTGTATTGTTCGATTGCCAAGCGCTTAATCAAGAGCTGAGGCCGACGGCCCGGTGCCAAGCTGAGTGGTTGCCAAACAGTTACACTTAGAGGATGACCACCTCCACCCTGAACTCCCTTTCCAAGGCGTCTTCCGCCTACCTGCGCTCGGCTATGCATCAGCCCATCCAGTGGCGGGAATGGGGTGAAGAGGCGTTTGCCGTGGCGCAGCGCGAGAACAAGCCGATTCTGCTGGACATTGGCGCGGTGTGGTGCCACTGGTGTCACGTGATGGATCGCGAGTCGTACGACAGTCCGGAAATCGCCCAGATTGTGAACGAACGCTTCGTCGCGGTGAAGGTGGACCGCGACGAGCGGCCCGACATTGACAGCCGCTACCAGGTGGCCGTGAGTTCCATCAGCGGACAAGGGGGATGGCCGCTCACGGCGTTTCTCACACCCGAGGGCAAGCCCTTTTATGGGGGAACCTACTTCCCCCCTGACGATCATTATGGGCGGCCCAGTTTCAAGCGGGTGCTGCTCTCCATCGCGAATGCGTATCACGAGAAGAATGACGACGTGACGGAACAAGCGAAGATGGTCGAAAGCGCGATCTCGCAGGCAGAGTCTTTGGCGGGGAAGAGTGCTGATTTTTCTCCCGCAGTGATTGACGCCATCGTGAAGTCGGCACTGGGGATGTATGACCCGCAGAATGGCGGCTTCGGTAGCGCTCCCAAGTTTCCTCATCCCGCAGCGCTGGATTTGTTGATCGATCAGTACGTTCGATCCGGCGATGAAGAATTGCGGACTGTGTTTGTCGGCACGCTGGAGAAGATGGCACGGGGTGGAGTGTATGACCAACTCGCGGGCGGTTTTCACCGTTATTCGGTCGATGAACGCTGGGTGGTGCCGCACTTCGAAAAGATGTGCTATGACAACTCCGAACTGCTAAAGAATTATGTGCACGCCTATCAGGCCACCGGCTCGGAGTTCTTTGCCCATGTGGCGCGTGACATCATCCGCTGGATGGATGAGTGGCTGAGTGACCGCGAGCGCGGCGGCTTTTATGCCTCCCAGGATGCGGACCTCTCGATGGACGACGATGGCGATTATTTTACTTGGACTCTCGCGGAAGCCCGGGAGGTGCTGACCGAGGAAGAAGCCAGTGTCGCCTGCCTCTACTACGACATTAACGAAATCGGAGAGATGCATCACAATCCTGCGAAGAATGTGCTGTTCGTGCGAGCCTCTCTGGAAGAGATTGCCAAGCGTCTGAACCTGCCAGTTTCGCAAGCCGAAGGCCTGCTGCAATCGGCGAAGCAGAAAATGTACGCTGCCCGGCTCAAACGGCCTACTCCGTACGTGGATAAGACCGTCTACGTTGGGTGGAATGCGCTTTGCGTTTCTGCGTATCTGGAGGCGGCCAAGGTCCTCACACTTGGGGCGGCGCGGCATTTTGCGTTGCGCAGTCTGGACCGGATATTAGCAGAGGGCTGGCACGCCGACCGCGGCCTGTTGCACGTGTTGGCGTACTCGGATGCCGGAGCTGAGAAGCGCGACGTTCCCGCTGTACTCGATGACTTTGCGTTTACAGTGGTGGCTTGCCTGGATGCTTACGAATCAACCGCTGACCTGAGCTACTTCAATTTCGCGCAACGCATTGCGGAGGCGATGCTGGAAGATTTCTTCGATCCGGTGTCAGGCGGCTTCTTCGATACCGCCAAGACTGAGTCGGGCGTGCAACCTCTGGGAGTCTTGGGGACTCGCCGCAAGCCTTTCCAGGATTCGCCCACTCCGGCGGGTAACTCGGTGGCAGCCATCGCGCTGCTGCGGCTGCACGCCTACACCAACGATCAGGGACACCACGACAAAGCTGAACAGACGATGGAAGTGCTGGCGGGAGTGGCAGGCCGCTACGGACTCTTCGCCGCCACCTATGGAATCGCGGGAGTGCATCTTGTCCAACCTCACACCCAGGTGGTTGTAATTGGAGAGGGCGAGCTCGCGCAACAGCTCTATAGCGCTGCGGTGGGGCCCTTTTCTGTCAGCAAGGCTGTGCTCAAATTGTCACACGGACAGCTGGTAACTCCGAACCTACCGCCGGCGCTGGCTGACACCATCGCGCACTTGCCGATCATCAGGGAAGGAAAAACTGCCGCTGTCCTCTGCTCGGGATTCTCCTGCCAGCCACCGATCTTTGATCCGGAAGAATTGGCTAAGGCGCTGCAAAGCCTCCATCGGCAGAGCTAAGAACCAAAAAAGGAGGCTGACGATTTGTTAATCGTCAGCCCGCGAATTTCAGCGCTGCACTAACTGCAGCACGAACATTACACCTGCCACACTACCGGCAGTGTCCACCAGAACCCGGTGGGCAATACGCCGGCGGTGCTCCATCCAACGACGAAGTCATCGCTGGAGCGGCAAGTGCTGTGCCTACGCACAACAAACCTACCATCAGGAATAGCATCCTGAGCGCACGTTTCATGGATTGTTTCTCCTTGTGCGGGTCCCCTGGGAGCGGAAACCCTAGATGGGAGGAAATTATACGCGCTCTGTCAAGTGTCAGGAGAACATTCACTTAGTCGAGCAAGGCGATGCTGCGAGAGCGAAGCCGAGGCAGGCTCCGGTCTCGCCGCTTCGCACTCATTCTTTAGTGGGATAGCGCATCAAGGATGATTTCGGAAAGCAGATTGTAACCGCGGGTCAGCTTACGCAAGTGTACAAAATTGAGACGAACGCACTTGGATCACTTGCCCGAGGGTAAGTCCGGCGGAGGAATCGGAGGCGGAGTTTTGTGCGCGGAAGAAAGCTCAGAAAGTAGTTCCTTAGCGGACACCGATGGGCGGTCGCTCTGAGTACGCGAGAAAGCACGGTCCACCATTCCTTCGAACATCGGGATCAGCGAATCGCCCGAAGCCGGACGTTGCAAGTCGCCGAGACTCTGCTCCCAGCGTTGCGACATTAGAAGATTCGTAGCCGATTCCCGTGTCGAGGCTTTGAATACCGCATAGCCCAGCCAGGTAACAATCGCGCAACAATAGGCAGCGGTGCCGAGAAATCCCACAGTCGAGTTGTTGATCTGCCCACCGGAATAAAGGGCGTTGCCAGCCAGTTCCACGCTGGCGAAACCTCCGAACCCCAGAGCAATTCCGAAGCTTTGCTGCCGCCACGAGACGCCCAAATACCTCGAGAACACCAGAAGGAAGAGAATCAAACCGCATTGGATAACGCGCACGCAACGTTGTACCGTGACTACCGCCTGGACGACAGGCGATTGCCCCGCGGGACTCGCAGCGGCCACCACCAGGGCGACAAGAAACATGACCAACGCGGCCCATTTGAACAGTACGGTTCCCAAGTCCCGGAGCGTGTAATAGGGACGAAAAACATCCAGGAAAATCTCGTGAATGACTTTGAACCCAATGGCCAGGCTGATGATCGCTCCAATCCAATAAGCGTAGAAATAGAGATCGTAATTGCCGGACCGCTGGATGGGGAACAGCACCGCGAAATTCACCAGCTGGAAAATAATGTAGGCAAAGAAGACGGGGAATGTACGATGCAGCTTGCGCCAAATCATCGCCGCGGCCAGCAAGAGTTCCAAGGCCGGGTGGGAAAGCCATAGCACGAGCTGGACTTTTGCACTCAAAATGGGGCCGAATCGTCTCCGATCAGGAGCTCGACGAGCCTTCTGATCACACTAAAGTTAGCAGGTCTGCCCAGATGATCAATGTACCAAAGTAACCCGAAAGTAACGGTTACTGAAGGGATTCCGGTCCCGATGCCCGATCACGGAAACGGGATGAGGCGCAAGGGGTTACACCTCCGGAGATGCCTGAATGTAGGCCCGCATCATGCGAACCTCGTGGTCTTTCTCCGTCAGGTCATGCAGCATGATGTCTCGCAGGGAGACCACCGCGACCACCCGCGGACCCTCGCAGATGGGCAAATGACGGAACCCGTGGCGCCGCATCAAATCCATGCAGTTTTCCACGCTCTCGGTGGGGCACACGGTGAGGGGATCCTTGGTCATGACCTGCTCGACTTCGGTATTGCGAGGATCGAGCCCTTCGGCCACCACGCGCCTCATCAGATCGCGTTCGGAGAAAATGCCCACCAATCGCCCGTCGCACAGCACCGGCACAGCACCAATGTTCCGGCTCACCATGGCTTTCACGACTTCGAACACGGTCTGATTGGCTTCGGTGCCGTAAATGTCCTGGTTGACGATCAGATCAGAAATGTTCACTTGCCCACCTCCTGTCGTGCGTGAATCGCTAATCGGCGCGAGTATATGCCCAATGGCGACTTCAGGAAAGAGGGAAAACGATGTATTTGGCAGGGGTGGCAGATCAAGACGTCAAATCTGGGCCTGGGGTAGGGCAATAAAGGCGGTCTTTGAGGACACGCCCGTGGCCGCCAACTCAAGCTGTTTGGGGCTAGAGTCGACGTTCCCGGTGCATTAATTTTCGGTTAAATTCGGCCCATCCAATTGACCGGAATCGGGGGCGGAACTAGTCTGCAGTGGTGATGAGCACAGCCAATCTTGATCAATTGCGGCTTGCCTACAAGAAGGCCGTCGATCAATGGGTCGACGCCATTCGCGAGGAAGAAGCTTTGGCCACTCCCGACCATTCGATGATTGCCATGGAACACTGGGATGCCGCCCACTTCAAGGAGCACGACGCCCACACCAAGGTGACGGAAGCGCGAGACGCCTACAAAGACGGGCTTCGGGCCGTGAACTACGGCATCTAGGTGGATCGATCTCGTCGCATCCCAAGATCTCGCGGGCCACTCGAAACCAATTCTCTGTTGGGTCAGGGCAGAGGGAAACCCCCTAGTCTTGCTGGCCCATGAACACGAAGTAGGAGCAGGCCCAGAGCGCGGTGGGAATGCTGCCGCGGGGCTGGGTAGTGAAGATGATGTTGTAGTCGTCGGAGGGCTGCAGGCCTTCCACCACGGACGGCGCAGACTGTGGGCTAACAGCGGCCAGATAGGCGAGGAAACGATAAAGGTCGGGGGCTCCGTCGTAGCCGGGCGCGACGAACGACATTTCGGTGTTCTCCCCGGCAAAATGCCAGCTTAGCGACGCCGCTAGCGCCACACCGTCTTCGTAACTTTTCTCCGGAAGCACTCCCGCAGCGGGATTGTCGAAGACGATGCGCAGTTTGCGCTCATCTTCGCGGCTGAATTCCCGCACCTTGAGCGAACCTGATTTGGCAGACGCTTTCCAGTCCACGTGACGCGCGGAATCTTCGGGCGCATATTCGCGAATGCGGTAGAGATCCGATCCGCGGCCGCGAACGAAGGTCGCGAACTCACCGGTGATCAAGGGCAGCACCTCGAAGAATTCGTCGGTGGGTTCCACCGGCGGATAGACGATGATTTCGCGGGCAAGCGGGAGGCGGCGAGTTTTGACGAGAAAAGCGAACGGGAATCGCGTTGCCAAGCCAAAGGCCGCCTGCTGATAGACGCCGCGGCGAAGGAAACGCAGTGACAGGTCAGCCTTGAGTTCGCTGCCCGCCGGAAGGTAGGGAAAGTAAGCCGAGCCTTCAAAGATCCCCGGCGTAGGCTTCGCCTCTTCCACGCGGCGCAGTTTGCGGTCGGGCAAGCTGATCCATTGCTCTCCCGGTAGACGTTTTGAAGGGAAGGTGAAAGTCGCGGGCACCCATCGCCAGCGTTTGGGACCTTCCTTCTTGATGGCGACTACATTTACTGAAAACGACGGTAGCCAACGGCGCGGATTGCGCAACACGATCCGTCCAAGCGCGGCACGGCCCGCGAAGACATGCTCGGGGAGGCGGACGTCCAGTTCAAGATCTCGCAGCACCACGGCGGAAGCGATTCCGGACACCAGAATGGCCGCAAGCATTGCGGCCACGATGATGTAGAGGAGATTGTTTCCCGTGTTCAGCCCCGCGATTCCGATCAGCAGCACGGTGACGATGTAGGCGACGCCAATGCGAGTCACGTCGTAGTCGAAGGCGTCACGCAAGCGGGCAGCGGTCACACGTCGGGCGAGATAGGGGACAGTGGTGAGGCCCACAACCACAGCCAGCAGCAGAGCGGTCGAGGCGAGGATTAACGTTCCCCACAAGCTTCCCGCCTCGCGAGCTACGGTCGAGAAGAGTGCGGCCGCGAAGGCCAGAACCAGTCCTACAATTGCCAGCAGGAAGCGTACCCAGACCTCGGGAATCTCAACGTGCAAAGCACGAGCCAGGCTTCGGCGTTCAGCGATGATGGGCGACTTCGTGGAGGCCGGCATGTGGAGTTGCTATATCGAGCCTAGCACCGGGCAGAGTGAGCATCAATTGGCTACGCGGTAGCGGGACCTGCGGCTCTTTCGGGCGAGGATTAACAAATGGCTTGTGGCAACGGGCACCAGCCTTGTAGCATGACCGGGCTGGCTGCGGCGCCACTCCTCCTGTGCGCTGCGAGGTTCTGGAGGTCCAAGTGTCCAAGTCTCGAGTGGTTCACCTTGGCGGCATTTTCGTCTGTTGCGTTTTTATGTGCGCGCTGACCTTGGCGGCGGATCAAAAGCCGCCCACGAAGCTATCCGATCTGCCGGTGGAGGCGCAGCAGGCTATATCGGCGGCACTGGCGCGTAATTTGCCCGGAATCCAGTCCTCCACTCTTACCGCCTCAGACGGTGTCAATGACGATGAATTCGGCTACTCGGTAGCAATCGACGGCAACGCGGTGGTCGTTGGAGCGGTGTTCGCACGGCTTGGGTACGGCGCTGCTTACGTATTCGTAAAACCACCAACGGGATGGGCCAACATGACCCAGACTGCTGTGTTAACTGCCTCCGATGGACAAGGGGATGATTTCTTCGGATCGAGTGTTTCTGTCAATGGTAATACGGTGCTGGTCGGAGCCCCTGATGCTACTGTCAACGGCAACGGAGGCCAGGGTGCTACTTATGTGTTTGTTGAACCCGCAAGTGGCTGGGCCAACATGACAGAGACCGCCAAGCTGACGGCCTCGGACGGAAGCTTGGATAGTAGGTTTGGCATAGCTGCTGCCATCACTGGCAACACGGTCGTCGTCGGAGCCGATCGGCCCGGAAGCGACAATCCCGGGCCAGGTGCTGCCTATGTTTTTGTGGAGCCAAATGGCGGGTGGTCAAACATGACACAGACAGCAGAATTGACCGCGTCTGATGGCACGGACTCCAACGACTTTGGCGATTCTGTTTCCATCAGTGGTACCACAGTAGTCGTTGGAGCCATCCAGGGTGGTGGAAATCAAGGACCTGGCGCAGCCTACGTGTTTGTGGAACCGCAGGCCGGTTGGATCAACATGACTGAGACCGCAAAGCTATCTGCATCGGATGGTGCTGTGGGAGATGCTTTTGGGTTTTCGGTGTCTCTTAGCGGGAACATTGCCGTTATTGGAGCGTACGTGAAAAGCAACGAAAAGGGTGCGGCTTATGTGTTTGGCGAACCTGTGGGCGGATGGGTCAACATGACCGAAACCGCTGAGCTTACTGTCGCAACAGGAAAGCCGTCAGATTTGTTTGGATACTCTGTGTCAGTGGCAGGCAAAGCGATCGTGGCCGGAGCACCCGGATTCCATGCAGCAAGAGGGACAGCTTACGTTTTCCTAGAACCAGCCGGCGGGTGGAAGACTACTTCGAAATACAATTTTGTACTTTCCGAGACGTTCAAGAACGGTAAAGACTATTTGGGCAACTCAGTCGCCGTTAGTGGCAGCACAGCGGTTGTAGGCGCATGGGGCGCTCCCGCGCAATGCGTAGGCCTGAAATGCGCCCCTGGGCCAGGCGAAGCCTTCGTGTTCACTGCGAAGTGATTCGGCCACGTTGTCCTGTAATCTTTGATTCGGAGGTTATAATGTCCAAATCGCGCGTTCGCGTGAGCACCATTTTCGTCTGCACCGTTTTACTATGCACGCTGGCGTTGGCGGCGGATCAGAAGTCTCCGACCAAGCTATCCGATCTTCCTCCGGACGCGCAGCAGGCTATATCCGCGGCTCTGGCGCGCAATTCGGCGACAATCCAGCACTTTACTCTTACGGCTTCAGACGGGGCGAATGGGGATGGTTTCGGTGTTTCAGTGGCGATCGACGGGAACACGGTGATCGTTGGTGGGGCAATCATCAACGGCAATCAGGAGCAGGGTGTTGCTTACGTGTTCGTCAAGCCGCCAAGCGGATGGACGAATATGACCCAAACTGCCGAGCTAACTGCCTCGGATGGACAACCCCTAGACGGCTTCGGCAGCAGTGTTGCCATCAGCGGAAGCACGGTGGTAGTCGGCGCATTGGACGCCACGGTCAATGGCAATCCAGACCAAGGTGCGGCCTATGTTTTTGTTAAACCCGCAAGCGGCTGGGTCAGCATGACTGAGACCGCGAAGCTCACTGCATCGGACGGCGCTGACTATGATGAATTGGGCGCTTCCGTGTCCATCAGCAGCGGTACCGTTATAGTTGGAGCCCCTCAGTACCCTGGACCGGGAGCTGCATACGTATTCGTGGAACCGGGCGGTGGGTGGACAGACATGACACAGACAGCAGAGCTGGCCGCGTCCGATGGCGCTGACTATTATAATTTCGGCGTTTCCGTTTCCATCAACGACAATACCATCATCGTTGGAGCTTCCCAGGATGGTTGCAGTTGCAATGCTGGGCCGGGAGAGGCATACGTCTTCGTAGAGCCAAAGACGGGCTGGATGAATACGAGCGAAACCGCTAAGCTCACTGCATCGGACGGTGCTGTGGGCGACAATTTCGGCTTTTCGGTTTCTATTAGCGGCACTACTGCGGTCGTTAGTGCGCAGGGCGCAGCCTATGTGTTCGTGGAACCCGGCGGCGGCTGGGTCAACATGACTCAGACGGCTGAATTGACGGGTTTCGGCGGTCCGGTTTCCATCGACGGCAATGTGATCTTGTGGGGCGACGCTGCTATCAATCGGGCTACTGGCGCTGCCTTTGTTTTTCTCAAGCCCGTTGGTGGGTGGCGAAACACTTCAAAATACAATCTCGAACTAGGGATTCCGTTTCCCTATGGGTACGATATGTTTGGGCGCGCTGTAGCGGTCGGCGGCACGACGGGTATCATCGGCGCTCCCAATGCTCCAACGTCACCACCGTGCGGGATAGGCGGTGTCAAATGTCAAGCTGGCCCCGGCGAAGCCTTCGTGTTCACGGAAAAATAAAGATTTGCTAGACCCTTCTAGCTAAGAACATATCCACCGCTCGATTGAACTCCTCCGGCACTTCTTCGTACGGCAAATGGCCAACGCCTTCCAACATGAGCAAGCGGCAATTCTGAAACTGCGCTTTCAAATGATGGGCGGAAGCCGGCTCAACCGCGGCATCGCGGTCTCCCCAGATGAGCAGCGTAGGAATCTGGCCAATGGCGGGAATCGCGGATTGCAAGTTCCGCATATCCTGCTTCCAGGTACGAATCACGCTCAGCCCGTACTCGAATGAACCGCGAGTACGCATTCGATCGAGGTAACCTTCGAGCGTTCCGGGGCGAATCCGCCGCGAGTCGCCAAAAAGCCGCCGGAAGAAGAACTCTTGCAGAACGCGAAGCCGCGGAGCGAGATGCAGGAAGACGGGCTCGATCACAGGATTGTTGAGAAAAGGAATCAGGAAGCGGCCATGCGCAGACCAGGGGTTGGCCGGGGCAACCAGGATCAATCGTCGGACACGCTGCGGCTCCAGAGTCGCAGCCATCATCGCCAGCGCTCCACCGTGAGAAGTTCCCAACAGATCACAAGATGCGATGCCAGCCTCATCCATGAAACGCAATAGACGCTTGGCGCTGGCGGCGAGACTGTAGTCGAGGTCAGGCGAACGATCTGACAAACCTGTGCCCGGAAGGTCAAGGGCGTAAACGGTGGCCTGCTCAGCGAGGACAGGAATCGCATGCCGCCAGGAAAACGAGTAACCCATAAGCCCGTGCAACATCACAAGCGCTGGACCCGAGCCGGCACGCTGATAGCGGCAGCTCAGCCCATCAAGATTCATTCGCAAATCTTCGATGGAGACGCTGGGTTGAGGGGAGGCGGGATTCACGGCGATTGCCATCACAGAATTCAAGGAACCAGCTAGCCCTTGCGTCGCCTCTTACCCAGGAATTTCTTCAGCACGCGGATACCTTTGTCCACATGTTTTTCTTGCAGCAGAAACGGCGGCAGGAATCGCAGCACAGTGTCCTGCGTGCTGTTGAAGAGCACGCCTTCACTCAGAGCTTGCTCGACGATCGGGCGGGCTGGCACATCAAGCTGCAAGCCCTGAATCAAGCCCCGGCCCCGTACTTCCTGGGCAGCAGCGTAACGATTGGTCAGCAGTGTCAACTCCTGCTGCAAGTAGGCTCCCACTCGCCCGACATTTTCCAGAAGCTTCTCTTCTTCCACAATCGCGAAGTATTCCAGGGCGACACGGCAAGCGAGCGGCCCTCCGCCGAACGTGGTTCCATGCTGTCCAACTGCAATCGCCGAAGCGAATTCTTCCTTCGCCAGAAACGCGCCCAGAGGCAGGCCGGCGGCGATGGGCTTGGCAATGGCTACGATGTCAGGGGTAACGCCAAACGTTTGGAAGGCGAAGATGGTGCCGGTGCGTCCCAGGCCACATTGGATCTCATCGAAGATCAGAGCCGCGCGATGCTGATCGGCCAGTCTTCGGCATTCCCGCAAAAATTCCACCGAGCATTCGTAGATTCCGCCCTCACCGAAAATCGGCTCGAGCACAATGGCGCAGGTGTTGTCATCAACCGCCGCGCGCAGACCGTCGGCATCGTTGCGAGCGACGAATTTTACGTCATCCAGCAAGGGTTCAAAACCCTTGCGGTATTTATCCTGGCCGGTAAGCGACATTGAGCCAAAGGTACGCCCGTGATAGGAACCTTGCAGGGCCACCAACCGGCTTTTGGCTTCGCCTCCCGCGCGATGCCCAGCCAGCCGCGCGAGCTTTATGGAGCCTTCAATCGCCTCCGTACCGCTGTTAGAGAAAAACGCCCGCTGCATACCTGAGAGTTGGCAGAGCTTCTCGGCGAGCAGTCCCTGGTATTCGTTGTAGTAAAGATTCGACAAGTGAATGGCCCGCGCACACTGTTCGCGGATGGTCTTTACGATTCTCGGGTGGGCATGGCCCAACGCGTTCACACCCAGCCCGGCGACGAAATCCAAGTAGCGTTTGCCGTCGAGGTCGAAAAGGAAAACACCCTTGCCGCGGGCGATCACCAGCGGATAGCGGTTGTAGGTCTGAAGTAGGAATTGGCGTTCGCGTTGAATGATTTCTTGTTCGTTTTCGTTGGAGATCATAGGAGAAATACGATTCTACCGGATTCGCTGTAGGTGAAGATGTGAGAAATAACAGACCTAACCGACACTTGAATCAAATAGTTACCAAATACCACAACAAGACTTCCAAAAAACATATCCTTGCTATGGAATTGGCTCTATAATATTGGAACTGGATGTTTCAAAGCCACTTACTGGCTATCCTATGGGCGTGGTCATGGCAGCGAACGTGCATAAGGCAGGGCGGGAGCCGTCCAGCCCGCGGCTTGTGCCGTCGCCTTCCATGAACAAGGACTTTCAAGTCCGCTCCACCGTGATCCTGTTGGCCTTGCTGACCACGGCAGCCATAGTCTATTCCGGGTACAACTTTCAGGCTGAACGCTCGTTTCAGTTGCCCACGGACGGCGTCTGGTGGGTAGAGCAGAGCGGGAGCCTGGTGGCGGCCCGAGTGGATGAAGGCGGGCCTGGAACCCGCGCGGGAATCAAAGTCGGCGATCAACTGACGGCGATCGACCAGCACGCGGCGACCACCACCGCGGCCCTCAGCCATCAGTTGTTTCGCGTGGGCGCCTGGTCTAAGACTACGTATTCGCTGGTGCGGCAAACGGTACCGGTAGATGTAGTGCTGATCCCGGTTCCGGCCGAGCGTTCACAATACGACTGGCTGAGACTGATTGGCCTGATCTATCTTGGGGTTGGACTTTACGTGTTGTTGCGGCGGTGGACGGCGCCGGGCTCGACACACTTCTACATTTTCTGCCTGGTTTCGTTCATCTTTTACAGCTTCCACTACACCGGGAAACTCAACCCATTCGACTGGACGATTTATTGGGGAAATGTTGTTGCCTGGATGCTGCAGCCAGCACTCTTCCTGCACTTCGTTCTGACTTTCCCTGAACGGCGCCAATTCGTGCGCGAACATCGCTGGGTGATTCCTGCAATTTATCTGCCAGGAGCAGCGTTGTTAGGCGTGCACATCGCAGCGCTTCAACTGTTGCGGGCCAGCGAGGTTTTGCGCTGGAACCTGGACCGGCTGCAGATGGCCTATCTGGCGGCCTTCTTTATCGCTGCCGCGGTAGTGCTGGTTAACTCCTACCGCTGGGCGGAAACTCCGATTCTTCGCCAACAGCTGAAATGGATCACTCGGGGAACCATTCTGGCGATCACGCCGTTTACGTTGTTCTATGTGATCCCGTACCTCACGGGCACGCTGCCGGAAAATACCATGAAGGTTTCCGTGTTGTCGCTCGGACTCCTTCCGTTGACTTTCGGCTACGCCATTTTCCGTTACCGGTTGATGGACGTGGACCTGATCTTCAAGCGCGGCATGGTGTACACGCTCTCGGCTGCGGCGATCATTGGCGCTTATTTCGCGGTGGTAGCAGCGGTGGCGGAAATAGTGCACGCCCGCGTTCCAAGTTCTGGTCCCATCGGGCTGGTGCTGGCCATTGTGGTTACGGCGCTGGTGTTCGATCCGGTGCGGAAGTGGATCCAGGAACGCATTGACCAGTTTTTCTATCGCACGCGCTATGACTACCGCAAGACGCTGATCGAGTTTGGCCGCGAACTGAGCGCGGAAACTGATCTCGACGAGATGTTGAGTTCAGTGGTGGACCGTTTGTCGCGGACGCTGCTGGTGGACCGCATGGCAGTATTCCTCTCCGGGGGAGACGGTCCGATACGGTTCCTGCTTTCGAAATCGTTCGGCATGACTCAGACCAGCGGGCTGGACTTGAGCTTCCTGGCTGCGCCGCGGCCGGAAATCGGCGCGGGACACATATTCTTCGACAACACCCATCAGGTGCCGCGCGAAACTCCGAGCGCACAGCAGACCATCGCGCGGCTTGACTTGAACTATTACATTCCCTGCCGCGCCCAGAAGCAGACAGTCGCGGTGCTGGGTTTGGGAAAAACCGTGGAAGGCGACTTCCTTTCCAGTGAAGACGTCGAATTGCTGGAGACTCTGGCCGGGTATCTGGGAATCGCGATTCAGAACGCTCGTCTGTATGCGTCACTAGAGCAGAAGGTCGCCGAATACGAGCGATTGAAGGACTTCAACGAGAACATTGTCGAGTCGATCAACGTGGGCGTGCTGGCGGTAGATTTGGCCGACCGCATTGAGTCCTGGAATTCGCAGATGGAAGTGATGTATGCACTGCCACGCTGGCAGGTGCTGGCGCGCCCCCTTAGCGAAATCCTGCCGGCGGCGTTCGTCGAAGAGTTCTACCGCGTAAGGCAGAATCAGGGCATCCACAACCTCTACAAGTTCCGGCTGAACACGCCGACAGGCGAAAGCCGAATCGTGAATGTGGCGATTGCGCCGCTGGTCACGCGGAAGTTCAACGTGATCGGCCGGCTGATCATCATGGACGACATTACCGAACGGATTGAACTTGAGGCCCAACTCTCGCAGGCGGACAAGCTCTCTTCCATTGGACTACTGGCCGCGGGTGTAGCTCATGAAGTCAACACGCCGCTGGCGGTCATTTCTTCCTACGCCCAAATGCTATCGAAGCAACTGCAAGGAGATCCGCAACGCAGCGCCCTGCTGGAGAAAATCACGCGGCAAACCTTCCGCGCCTCGGAGATTGTGAACAACCTGCTGAACTTCTCCCGCACCAGCGGCACCGAGTTCACCGAGGTGGATGTGAACCGGATTATCCACGACACGCTGGCATTGCTGGAACACCAGTTCAAGACCTCGAAGATTCACGTGCAGGACGAACGAGCGGCCCACCTTCCGACGATCAGCGGTAACGCCGGAAGGCTGCAGCAGGTCTTCTTAAACCTGTTCCTCAATGCCAAGGATGCCATGTCGAACGGCGGTACGCTGCGGGTCGCAACTTCCAATGGTGAAGGCGTCAGCGTGGTGGTGTCGGACACCGGGTCGGGAATCGCGCAGGAGCACATCCAGCGCATTTACGACCCCTTCTTCACCACCAAGGCGTCGCGGGAGGGCCAGCCGCGGGGCACCGGGCTGGGCCTGTCGGTAAGTTACGGGATCATCCAGGAACATGCCGGAAAGATTCGGGTAGAGAGCCGTCCCGGCGAAGGCACACGGTTCTATCTGGATTTCCCGCTGACCCGGAAGGCAGTCAATGTCTGAAGCCGCCGTCATCTCGCGCCCAATGAATAATACCCGCTCGTCGATGGGTTCGGTGCTGATCATTGACGACGAGGCCGCTATCCGCGAATCGCTAGAGACGCTGCTCGAAATGGAAGGTTACGCCGTCGAGTCAGCCGAGAGCGGCGAACTGGGATTGCTGCGAATCGGGGAACACAGCTTCGACCTGGTTCTGCTCGACCTTGCGCTGCCCGATCGAAATGGCATGGAACTGCTGTCCGAGATTCACTCTCAGGATCCGCAGCTTTCCGTCATCATGATCACCGCCTACGGCACGGTGGAGAATGCGGTCAAGGCGATGCAGGTAGGCGCGGCGAATTTCATCCAAAAACCCTGGGACAACGAAAAGCTTCTGGCCGATGTGCACGCCGCCATCGCCCGCCACCGTGCGGAGGAAGAAAACGTCCAACTCAAGCGCGCCCTCAAGCAGCGCTACAACTTTGAAAACATCGTGGGCAAGAGCGAGCCCATGCTGAAGATCTTCGACTTGGTGGGCCAGGTGTCATCCAGCCGTTCAACCGTGCTTTTGCAAGGCGAGAGCGGCACTGGTAAGGAACTCATCGCGAAGGCCGTCCACTTGAATTCTCCACGACGGGACCGCTCCTTCGTTCCCGTCAATACCGGCTCGGTGCCGCCAGACCTGCTGGAATCGACGCTGTTCGGACACGTGAAGGGGGCTTTTACCAGCGCGATCGCTTCCAAGAAGGGTTTGTTTGAGGTCGCGGACCGGGGCACGCTGTTCCTCGATGAAATCGGCACCATGAATCTGGACATGCAGAGCAAGATCCTGCGAGTGCTTCAGGACCGGAAGTTTATGCATCTGGGCGGAGTTCACGAGATCCAGGTGGACGTCCGCATCATCGCGGCGACCAACGTCGATTTGCAACAGCAGGTACGCGAAGGCAAGTTCCGGGAGGATTTGTTCTACCGCCTGAATGTAATCACCATTGATCTGCCACCCTTACGCCAGCGCCGCGAGGACATTCCGCTGCTGGCCAGCTTCTTTCTCGATCGCTACTCAAAAGAGAATGCGCTTGCGCTGCGGCGCATCTCTACCGAGACGTTGCGCGCACTGATGGCCCATTCCTGGCCCGGCAACGTGCGAGAACTGGAGAACGTGATCGAGCGTGCCGTGGTGCTTTCGACTGAGGAACAGATCGGCCCGGAACTTCTCCCGGATTCGATCGTGGGCCGGACCGCGGCCTTCCCTGCCCTGGAACACCGCGCGGACGCTTCGTTGTTCGACATCATGGAAGATGGCGAACGGCGGGTCATCATCGACATGCTGGAGAAATGCAATTGGAACCAGACTGATGCCGCCGAGCGATTTCACGTTCCGCTCTCCACTCTCAATCAGAAGATCAAGCGGCTTAACATCGAAATCAAACGAAAGACCAGAGAATAGCCCAGAGATTTTCTTAGCGCATTTGGCGATCCCTTTGCGCAGTTTGCGGTCAAGGCTTTACCGCAAAGAACGCAAGGTTTCGCAGACGTCGCCAAGTTCCGCCCGAAACGACCATCAAGAACTGGGGCTGAAACCAGGCCGTCTTCTCTGCTATAGTTCCGTGAGCATGACGCGATCTTGAGACAACGAAATGGAACTGATTTCACCCGCAGAGTTCGCTAAAGAAAAACTCGAAGCAGTCCAGGATTTCTCCGTTCTGGCTGGCCGCTCGGTAGCCAATCTGTTCCGCTATCCCCGCTACTTTGCTGACATGATGCAGCAAGCCGACCTGATTGGAGTTGGGTCTTTGCCCATCGTGGTGCTAACGGGATTGTCGATCGGCGCGGAGTTGGCACTGAACAGCGCCAATACGCTGCAGCGGTTTGGCTCACTGTCGTTGATCGGGCAGTTGGTGTCAGTCGGAATGGTGCGCGAGTTGGGACCGATCATTACTGGCTTGATGGTCGCCGGCAGAAACTCTTCCGGAATGGCCAGCGAACTAGGTTCAATGGTGGTAACCGAACAAATCGATGCCATGCGAGCTCTGGGCACCGACCCGATGAAGAAGTTGGTGACTCCGCGGGTGATTTCCACCGTATTCATGCTGTTCTTCCTGACTATCATCTCGGACCTGCTGGGGTTGTTCGGTGGAGGGCTGATTTCCACTTTCCTATTCAGAGTCGATTGGCGGCAGTATTGGAACAGCGCCTACCAGATCCTGATGTTCCAGGATGTGCTCATGGGACTGCTGAAGCCTGTCCTTTTCGGATTCATTATTGCCACTGTGGGCTGTTACTACGGAGTGTCGGCGCGAGGTGGAACGCAGGGAGTCGGCCGGGCAACGACACAAGCGGTGGTGGCTTCGTCAGTTTTGATCCTTATGGTCGACCTGCTCACCACTAAGTTCTTGATGGCAATCTTTTCCTATCGCTGAGTCATGGCTGCGCCTCCCATCACGTTTGACGAGCGCCAGACCTCAACCGAAAGCTCACGCTCGCCGGTGATCGCATTTGACGACGTCTCGATCGCCTTCGAGGGGAGAACCGTTCTAGACGGAATTTCCTTTCAACTCGCCAAAGGCGAGACCAAGGCGATCTTCGGCGTCGCGGGATCGGGAAAGAGCACGATTCTCAAGCTCGCCCTGGGACTCATGAAACCCGACTCTGGACACATCCATGTACTGGGCGAAGATGTCACCCAGATGCGGGAAGAGGATTTGTTCGATCTGCGGCGGAAGATCGGTATGGTCTTTCAGGAAAGCGCCCTGTTCGATTCGCTCACCGTGCGGGAAAATGTTGCGTTCCGGTTACTTGAAGAGGGTGACGTCACGGAAGAAGAGGTGGAGAAGCCAGTCCGCGAGTCATTGAGTTTCGTGGAACTGGAAAAAACCGTCGACATGTTTCCCTCCGAGCTGTCGGGGGGCATGCGGCGGCGGGTGGCCATCGCCCGCGCCATCATCACCCATCCGGAGATATTGCTTTACGATTCCCCCACCGGAGGACTGGATCCGGTCACATCCACGACCATTGTTCAATTAATTGTGAAACAGCGGGACGTGTACAAGACGAGTTCTCTGCTAGTGACCCACCGCTTGCAGGACGCCTTCACCATGGCGGCAAGTTACTTCGACCGCAAGACCAATCAAATGCAGCCGCTGCCGCCAGGTATGCGCGGAGAAGTCCCGATGGGCTTCCTGATTCTAAGGGACGGCAAGATCATCTTCGATGGCGACGTGCACGAACTGGCGGCGTGTCGCGACGAGTACATTAAAGAATACATTTCCTAGGAAAGACAAAGGCGGCCGCGCAAAGCGCAGCCGCCCTCTCAAAGTCTTGCCCTAGGCGGCCTTGGCGGCCTTGCGCATCGCAGCCTGGGATTGCTGCGTCTGTTTCAATCGTTCCGGCCCTCCCTGCGAAGTCATAATTACCTTCTCCACGTTGCCGTAAATCTTTGGGTTCTGTGTTTTTTCACGAAGTTCCTTCAAGAAGGGCTCAATCTTGGCAAAGATGAAAAACATCTCCCCAGAGAAACTGCCTTCGAGAAACAGTTCCCGATTGAGCGTCCCATGCAGGACGAACGACGCGGCCATCTCCCAGTATCCGCCCACCTGACGCATCCAGGCGTTTTCCTGGCTACCGAGGGCGGTGGCGATCTTCATGATTTCATCGGCGGAATTGGGCCAGAAACCCAGCCACCAGTTTCGTGCTTTGCGAAGTTCGGCTTCGCGCCGCAGGTCATAGAGCTTTAGAATCAGTTCAGCATCGGCGGTCGTCGGTGTATTGGACATGCAATTCTCCTATCGAATGTTGTGGAGTTGAGTGGAAACTTACTCTCGGGCTGACGAGCTTATGGATGAGCGCGCAGCCGCCGGGATTCAAAATAAGTGTGGTTTCGGCCGCTCTACGACGAAGCGGTTGCCGCTTCCAGGGGCGCAGACCGCTCATAGTCACATTCCTTATTTGGGCAAGCAATCACCGGGACTGATTTGACAAACTTTTCCACCAGGAACTCATGGCCACAGCTTGGACACTTCTCGGCAATGGGTTTGTTGGCCGAAGTGAACTTGCACTTCGGGTAATTGGAACAACCATAAAAAGTATTGCCCTTCCGCGCGCGCTTTTCTACCAGATCACCATCAGCGCAGAGCGGGCACTTTACCCCGATGAAGTTCTGCTTCACATACTTGCACTCGGGATAACCGCTGCAGGCAGTAAACTCCCCATAACGGCCGTGCCGGATCATCATGTTCCGTCCGCACTTGGGGCAGACTTCGTCGAGCGGAATGTCCGGAACCTTCTTGCCTTGATCCAGACGGCGGGTGGTCTTGCAGTCGGGATATCCGGTGCACGCCATGAACTGCCCGAAGCGGCCGCGCTTCAGCACCATCACCCGCCCGCAGTTCTCGCAATATTCTTCCTGCGTGGTCTCTTGCACGTCGGCGGAATCGAGATCAGGCAGATTAATGGGATTCTCTTTGGTGAACGTACAACTGTTGGGATCTTCCTTGTCGTACGAACTGCACGCATAGAAGGAACCGTGCTTGCCCCACTTGATCACCAGCGGTGAGCCACAGCGCTCGCACTTCTCGTCCGTGGGCTTCTCCATCCGCTTGATGTTTTCCATGTGCTTGGCGGCGTACTTGAGGTCCTTCTCGAACTTCTTGTAGAAGTCGGCGAGAGCATCGGTCCACTTCTCTTTGCCTTCTTCGATGCCGTCGAGTTCCTCTTCTAGGCGAGCCGTGTACTGAATGTCGAAAATGTCGGGGAAGTTCGCCACCAGAAGATCAGTCACCACCAGGCCAATTTCGGTCGGCGTGAACTTGCCACCCAGCTTCTGCACGTATTGCCGTTCCTGGATCGTGCTGAGAATCGCCGAATAGGTGGATGGACGACCAATCCCGCGCTCTTCGAGTTCCTTGACCAGCGACGCTTCGTTGTAGCGCGGAGGAGGCTCGGTGAAGTGCTGCTCCGGCTTCAACTCCTTGAGCGTCAGCTTCTGACCGGCTTCGAGCCCCGGCAACTTGTGTTTCAGTTCCTCGTCTTCCTCGTCTTTGCTCTCCTTGGATTCTTCGTAAACTTTCAAGAAGCCGTCGAACTTCATGACGGATCCGGTCACGCGGAACCAGAAAGCTTCGGCGCCGGATTTGGCGTCGATATCGACCGTGGTCTGGTCGAACACGGCAGGCGTGATTTGCGAAGCCACGAAACGCTGCCAGATCAGTTTGTAGACCTTGTACTCATCTTCTTTTAGGTACTGCTTGATCTGGTCGGGATGACGCGACGCCGAACTGGGCCGAATGGCCTCGTGCGCAGCCTGGGCTTCTTTCTTCTCTTTGTAGGTATTGGGCGACTGCGGCAGATACTGGTCGCCGTACTGGCTCTTGATGTATTCGCGCACTTCGGTCAGGGCTTCATTCGACACGCGCGTCGAATCGGTACGCATGTAGGTGATGAGACCGACCAGACCTTCTTCGCCCAATTCCACACCTTCATACAGGCGCTGGGCGATCATCATGGTGCGCTTCACGCTAAATCGGAGTTTGCGCGAGGAGTCCTGTTGCAGCTTGCTGGTGGTGAACGGTGGAGTCGCATTGCGCCGGCGCTCCTTGCGATCGACAAAGCGGACCAGCCAATCGGCTTTCTCTAAGGCTGCACGGATCTTCTCGGCTTCCTCGCCATTGCGGACTTCGACCTTTTCCTCGCCTTTGCCGACAAAGCGGGCATCAAAGGCGGGAGGCTTGGGACCGGCGAGGTGAGCGTCGATCGTCCAGTATTCCTTCTTCTCGAACGCCTTGATCTCGCGCTCGCGTTCGACGATTAGGCGCAGCGCAACTGTCTGTACGCGGCCGGCGGAAAGACCACGGCGCACTTTGTCCCACAACAAAGGCGAGACTTGATATCCGACGAGGCGGTCGAGAACGCGACGGGCCTGTTGAGCGTCAACCAGGTGCTGATCAATGTCGCGGGGTTGTTCGAAAGCGGCGCGAACTGCACGTTGGGTGATTTCGTTGAAAGTGACGCGGCGAATACGCTCGCCGCCATCTTCATCGTCACCCTTGGCTTTCTTTTTCTTCTTCTTGGCCTTGGCACCATCACCTAATTCTTCGGCTAGGTGAGCAGCGATAGCCTCGCCTTCGCGGTCCGGGTCAGGCGCCAGATAAATCTTGTCAGCGGACAGCGCCAGCTTCTTCAGCTTGGCAAGAACCTTCTCTTTGCCGGGGATAACGATGTATTCAGTCGCGAAGTCGTTATCGGTATCAACACCCAGGGTGCTCTTGGGCAGATCTTTCACGTGGCCGAGAGATGCCTCGACCGTGAAACCTGCACCTAGATACTTCTGGATGGTTTTCGCCTTGGCCGGCGATTCGACGATGACTAAACCTTTGCTCAATGAACCCTCAGTGAATCATTTGTTTCGAAGCTAGCACGAATGTCAAGCTGGCAACAAGTTTCGTCCCTGAGCTTCTGGCTGCTAGCTGCTAGCTTCTAGCTCGCGACCCGTGCTGCAAACGAAGCCAACATTCGCTGAATTTCAAGCACTCTAGCTTCAAGATCGGCGAAGTCGTCCACCTGCAGAAATCGCAAGTCCTTCGCCAGAAGCAAGTGATATTCAAGCTCGCTTGCCGAGCCACGGGCAATTTGGAGAAAGCGTCTCATCTCTCCATCTGACCTGCGACCACATCCTTCCGCTATATTTGCCCCGACAGAGGCAGCCGAACGGCGCATTTGACTGGTCAGACCGTACATCTCTTCCTTCGGAAAGTCGCGAGTCCTTTGATAGACACTAAGAGTAAGTTCGTGTGCCTTCGCCCACACTCTCAGATTCTTGAAATCCTCCATCGGTGGCCGCCTTTCGAGCTAGGAGCTAGAAGCCAGCAGCTAGAAGCTCTTTACAAAATTCTTACCCGGCAATTGTTTCACTTTGCCGGCCAGCTCCAGTTCGAAGAGCGCAGCGAAGATCTCCGAGGAGGACAATCCCGGCTCTAGCCGCTCAACGATCTCATCAATGTGGGTGACTTCGTCGGCTTTCAGCAGGGCAAAGATCTTTTCCTCGTGGGGCGGCAGTTCGTTTTCCTGGAATAGAGATGCGGTTTGCCCGGCCGGCGATTCATCGGCGCCCAACGGCTGAAGCCTAAGTCGCACATCTGTAGGGAGTTCCTCCCACACGTCCTCCCATGTGGCCACCAGCTTGGCACCCTGTTTGATGAGCGTGTTCGGCCCCCAGGAGTTCTTGTTGGTGACGTTGCCCGGGACCGCATAGACGTCGCGGCTCTGCTCCAGGGCGCACCGCGCAGTAATGCGCGTGCCGCTGTATTCCGCCGCCTCCACCACCAGCACGCCGAGAGAAATTCCACTGATGATCCGGTTGCGAATCGGGAAATTCTGGGGCGCGGCAAACGTTCCCATGGGAAACTCGGAGATCACAGCGCCCCCCGTAGCAAGTATTTGATCCATGAGGCGAGTGTTCTCCTTGGGATAGGTGACATCCACTCCGGTGCCAAACACGGCAACGGTTTTTCCTTTTCCCACAAGCGCGCCGCGGTGACCTGCCGTGTCCACTCCGCGGGCCATGCCACTGAAGATGACGAGACCGCGTGCCGCCAGATCACAGGACAGTCGCTCCGCCATTCCTAATCCGTAGGGAGTCGGATGCCTTGTACCCACAAGGGCGATTCCCGGCTGCGAAATGACCGCGTCATCGCCGCGGACATAGAGAATGAGAGGGGGATCATAGATCTGCTTCAGTTGGGAGGGGTACGCGGAGTCATCCAAAGAGATGACCTTCACGTTCGCAGCCGTCGCACGGGCGAGTTCGTCCTCCGCAAGTTCCAGGGAGCGTCCCGTGCCCAGCGATTGCGCGGACACAGCCCGGACGCCGGTGGCCTCCAACTCAGTCAGTGACGCCTGGAAAACAGCGCTCACGCTGCCAAAGAACTCGACCAGGCGGCGTCCCCTGGTTGGCCCAAGGCCCGGCGTCAGGGCGAGGGCAAGCCACTGGCGGGTAGTGGTTTCGACAGTTCTGTCGGATGCGGCGAGAGTTGCAGACACGGCTTGACCTCCATCAGGCTTCTTGGCGCATCTATACACGGCAGCGGAACGGAGTCAAGGTCAGATGAACATCGGCCTTCTTGGAATTGGGCTTTGTTAGAATGATGAGTCCCCGAATGAAACGCCTCCGCATCTCCGCCATTTCCTACCTGAACACTGCGCCGCTGATGTGGGACTTCGAGCATGGTCGGGTCGGCGAGGTTTTCGACATTTCTTACACTCTTCCGGCGCAGTGTGCGGCCAGCTTGCGAGATGGGTCGGCGGACATCGGAATCATTCCCGCGGCGGCATACTGCAGCATTCCCGGCCTCGCCATCATTCCCGGAGTAGCGATCGCGTCACGGCGAGCGGTGCGGTCCATTTTGCTGGTCAGTAAGGTACCGCTGGACAAGATTCGGACCATAGCGTTGGATACCTCGTCAATGACTTCAGTGGCGCTGACCAAGGTTTTGTTTGCAAAATGGTGGGGCGGGGAGAGGACGTTCTCGGCAATGGCTCCGGACATCGCGCGAATGCTTGAGCAGCACGATGCCGGACTGATCATAGGCGACCCCGCATTGCAGATTGATCGCTCGCGGTATGTTACCTTCGATCTCGCGGAAGAATGGATTCGCTTCACCGGCAAGCCCTTCGTCTTTGCTTTCTGGGCAGTGCGGCAAGTTGCCTTGCGGGATGCCGCAAGTGATACAGACCTGCCGGCCTTGTTTCAGCAGTCACGCGACCATGGGCTGGCTCCGGAGAATGTGAATCGCATCGCCCGCGAGTGGGCCCCTCGCCTGGGGTTAACCGAGGCAGCAGTAGGAGACTACCTGACCTACAGCATCCATTATTCTCTCGACGCAGAATGCCTGGCGGGTTTGCAGCTGTTTTATCGGTACGCAGAGGAATGCGGCGCGCTTCCGCAAGCCGCTCCGTTGCAGTTTCTGGAAGTTGCCAGAGCAGCCGCCAGTTGATGACGTCAGGCTTTTCTTTGCGCCCTTGGCGAAACCTTCGCTTACTTCGCGGTTACGGCCTTTTTACCGCAAAAGGACGCAAAGTTGTGGGCAAAGATCGCTAAGACAACCTGACCTGATGCGGCTCGGTTTGGCGCTTCGGTTCTACGTCCGCTAGAATTGTCGCAACAATATGTCGTTGACCAAACAACAAGCTCTCGATCGCTTCCGCTCCGATGACTTGGTTGGTATCGGCATGGAGGCCAATGCGGTGCGCCGCCGGCTCCATCCCGAGGGCGTGGTCACCTACATCATCGATCGCAACATCAACTACACGAACTACTGCACCGAGTACTGCACCTTTTGCGCTTTTTATCGGCCGTTGAAGGGACCGAAGGCCAAAGAGGGCTACATCCTTGATCTTGAGACCATTTACGACAAGATTCGCGAGACGGTCGAACTCGGCGGGACTGGCGTGCTGATGCAAGGCGGCCTGCATCCTGACCTTAAAATCGACTGGCATGAGCAGATGCTGCGCGGCATCAAGCAACGTTTTCCGCAAGTTCACATGCACTGCTACTCAGCTTCGGAAATCCTCGCCATCGCCGAATACAGCAGCCTGAGCATTCGCGACACCATTGCGCGGCTCCGGGATGCGGGCCTGGATTCGATTCCCGGTGGCGGAGCGGAGATTCTCGACGACGAAGTGCGTTTCAAGATTGCGCGTTTGAAGTGTCTGACCGATGACTGGCTCAACGTGCACCGCACAGCGCATCAACTCGGCATGCGAACGACTGCGACCATGATGTTTGGCGTAGGTGAGAGCGTTGAGCACCGCGTGAACCACTTCCAGCGGCTTTATGAGTTGCAGGACGAGACTGGCGGGTTTACCGCGTTCATCCCGTGGACGTTTCAACCCGCAAATACTGCCCTGGGCGGACGGCACTGGGATGAAGCCACATCCGTCGAATATCTGAAAACTCTGGCTATCTCACGCCTGTATCTGTCCAATTTCCTGAACGTCCAGTCCAGTTGGGTAACTCAGGGGCTGAAAGTTTGCCAGCTCGGTTTGCAGTTCGGTGGCAACGATGTGGGATCAGTGATGCTGGAAGAGAATGTCGTTCGCGCAGCTGGCGTGACCAACTGCACCACCGAAGAAGAATTGCGCCGCATCATCCGCGATGCCGGGTTTAGGCCAGCACAGCGGGACACGCTGTATCGGACGTACTTCCTGAACTAGCGAGAAAATGAAAGTGGCCTCGATTGCCAGAGACCGTCTTCAAAGCACCCCGTCAAAGTCACTCTCAGTATGTCTCGGCGAGTATCGCTAATCAAGCCTTACCGGCACACCAACGCGCGGCGGCTCCGGTTCCGGCACAGACCTTCAGGTAGAATAGGGGTTTTGGACAGACTGGCTGTGAGCCGCTGAGGGGCTCCCACTCGTTCGCATGTTCCTCTCTTTCCAACTGTTAGCGGCGGCTCTTGCCCCCAAAGGCGTGGGCCAGTACATCCGCCAGCATTTTCTGGATAAGACTTTTCAGGGTCTCTACCACGTCAATGCCTTCGACTTGGCGTTGCTGATTCCCTACTTCATCGTTCTGGTTCTGCTGGCTTCGTACGGCGCGCACCGCTACGTGCTGGTTTATCTCTACTACAAGCACAAGAAAAACCGGACTACCGAACCGGCGTCTTACTTTTCCGAGTTGCCGCGAGTCACGGTGCAGCTGCCGATCTTCAACGAGCAGTTTGTGGTGGAACGCCTGCTGGAGGCGGTTTGCCGTCTGAACTATCCGCGGGAGAAGCTCGACATTCAAGTATTGGACGATTCCACCGACGAGACCGAAGCCGTGGCGCAGGGTCTGGTGAATCACTACGTGGCGCAAGGGTTCCCGATTACCTATCACCATCGCGAGAACCGTGAAGGATTCAAAGCGGGCGCACTAGCCGAAGGGATGAAAACAGCGAAGGGTGAGTTCATTGTCATTTTCGATGCGGACTTCGTGCCTCCCGAAGATTTTCTGTTGCGCACCATCCACCACCTTAGCGATCCCAAGATCGGTATGGTGCAGACGCGCTGGACCCACATCAATCGTAATTACTCCTTCCTTACCGAAGTCGAGGCCATCCTGCTTGACGGCCACTTTGTGTTGGAGCACTCCGGCCGGGCGCGCAGCGGTGTGTTCTTCAACTTCAACGGGACCGCCGGAGTGTGGCGGCGGCGGGCGATTGAAGAAGCCGGGGGCTGGCAGCACGACACCTTGACCGAAGACACCGATCTCTCCTACCGGGCCCAACTCAAAGGTTGGAAGTTTATTTATCTGCAGGACGTCGAGTGCCCGGCTGAACTGCCGGTCGAGATGACCGCCTTCAAAACACAACAAGCGCGGTGGGCCAAGGGATTGATCCAGACCAGCAAGAAAATATTGCCTCAGGTTCTGAAGAGCGATCAGCGTTTTCACGTCAAACTGGAAGCCTGGTATCACTTGACTGCGAACCTCAGCTATCCACTGATGGTGGTTCTGTCGGTACTGCTGATGCCGGCCATGATCATTCGTTTCTATCAGGGCTGGTTCCAGATGATGTACATTGACCTGCCTCTGTTTCTGGCCTCGACGTTTTCGATTTCCAGCTTTTACCTGGTCTCACAGCGCGAGCTGTTCCCGGGAAAATGGTTTCGCGCCCTGCTGTATCTTCCCTTCCTGATGGCGCTGGGGATCGGTCTGACAGTGACCAATACGCGGGCGGTGCTGGAGGCGCTGGTAGGAAAACAAACGGCATTTGCGCGCACGCCGAAGTATCACGTCGAGACCCGAAAAGACAAAGTGCGCGCCAACCCCTATCGCCGACGCCTGGGGTGGGTCCCGTGGGTGGAATTGCTGATCGGCTGTTATTTCGCCTTCACGGTTTATTACGCGATCGACAATGAAAATTACATCACCGTTCCCTTTCTCATTCTGTTTGTTGTGGGCTATTGGTACACGGGCTTGATGTCGCTGTTGCAAGGGCGTCTCTCCGGGCTGTCCATAAGCGCAGAGACACATACCAAGCCCTTTCCGGTTGGAGTTTAAACTCTCGCAGTCAAGGATGAAAAGCAATGCGCAGACTCTTGCTTGTAGTTTTGCTGATAGCGCAAACCGCTTGGGCTCTGGATCGCCAACCCAACGCCGACTACCGCGCCCGGCGAGTGGCGCTGGCCGGCAAGGCCCAGGGCAGTTTAGTGATCTTATTTTCGCCTCCCGAAAGCGAAGGGCCCAACGATGTGTTCACCTACCGGCAGGAGAATAATTTTTTCTATCTGTCGGGATGGGCCGAGCCGGGAGCGGCACTCTTGATCGCACCGGCGATCGAGGCGAAAGACGCCACGCCGGCTCGCACTTATACCGAGATATTGTTTCTTCCCGCCCGCAATCCCGTGCAAGAGAAGTGGACCGGACCGAAGCTCGGCGCGGAGAATCCCGACGCCGCACGCCTCGCCGGGTTTGATCAGGTGAAAGCACTCGAAGACATGCGGGGCGTGATCTACGGGCTACTCTCCGAACATCGCGGCGCCGTTTATACCGACGTTCCAGCTGCTGGGGAGATTTCCAATTCGGAGACGTCCTTGCAATGGCTGGAGAGGGCCAATGCGTTTCCCCGAGGCGGCCATTATCAGGATGTCAGGCCGTTGGTGGAATCGCTACGCACCGTAAAGGATGCAGGGGAAGTCGAGCGAATTCGCAAAGCCACCGAAGCTTCGGTGGCGGCACACCTCGTCGCGATGCACGCAGTAAAACCCGGCGTAAACGAAAGCGAGATCGCGGCTCTGTTGCAGTATGAGTGGGGCAAGCGGGGCTGCAACCGGCCGGCGTATTCGCCGATTGTGGGATCGGGATTGAATTCCACAGTACTGCACTATTCGGAAGATACGGCCACCATGCAGGCGGGAGATGTAGTGGTGATTGACGCGGCCGGAGAGTATTCGATGTACGCGTCGGACATCACTCGCACCCTGCCGATCTCGGGCAAATTCAGTCCTCGCCAGCGTGAGATTTACGACATTGTTCTGGGCGCGCAACAGGCAGCAATGGATGCCTTCCAATCCGGCAAATCGACGCTGAAGGCCGGGCCGAACACCCTGCAAAAGGTCGCCTACGACTACATCAACACTCATGGCAAGGACTCTCACGGAGATCCCTTGGGCAAGTATTTCATTCATGGGTTAGGCCACTACGTTGGACTGTATGTCCACGATGCAAATGATTATGATGTGCCGCTGGCTCCTGGATCGGTGTTCACCATCGAACCAGGTATCTACATCCCGGAGGAGAAGCTGGGAGTCCGGATCGAAGACATGTACTATGTCGATACCGGCGGCAAGCTGGTCAAGCTGAGCGCAGGGCTGCCATCGCAGGCAACCGATGTAGAGCGCATAATGGCCGGGAAGTAAGCCCGACAGTTTGGTATCCTAGGGCATCGTGCGCATGATGTGGTGGTTTCTGATTTTTGCCTGTGGTGCCGGGGCGGCGCTGTGGGCGGGCATTGCAGCCTATCTTCGTGTGCGACGCCACATCCGGGCCTCGACGTCTCAGGAAACGCACGCAGAAGAGCGGCGGTGAGTGGGAAACAGAAATAGAAATAATAAGGTGATATTTAGCCCGGCCCAGTGAGGAAATCTAATGTTTAAGTCGGCCACGTCCGTCGCGCAGAACCCGATTCTGGACAAGCAGTCACGCGTCGTCAACGGAACCAAGCAGGTCGCGCTTGTAGTGGGCGCCAGCCTTTTCGTCGCTTTATGCGCCCGCGTCACCCTTCCCCTGCCCTTTACCCCGGTTCCGCTGACGCTACAGAACTTCGGCGTTCTGCTGGTCGGGTTGACCCTGGGAAGCCGCCGAGGATTTGCTGCGCTGGCGCTGTATCTTGCGGAAGGCATGGCAGGGTTGCCGGTGTTCAGTCCAACCGGGCCGGGCAGCCTTGCCCAACTGGTGGGCCCTACCGGAGGTTTTCTGTTGGCTTATCCATTCGTTGCCGGCATCGCGGGATGGATCGTGGAAACGGGGCGCCGGACCTTTGCTCGCGCCGCAGTCGCCAGCGTGTTGGCTGAAATCGCCTTGTTTGCTGGAGGCCTTTCGTGGCTGGCTATCCTCACTCATTCCATTTCTCAAGCGCTGCGTTGGGGGCTTTACTGGTTTGTTTTTGCTGAGGTGATCAAGATCATGATGGCGTCCGCCCTGGCCGGAACCTGGAACCGCATCCGTGGAGTCCGGCCGTGAGCCCGATCGACATCACTTCCGAGAAAGCCGCTGGGCAAGAGAATGGTCAGCATTCGCTGATCCGCACTATCACGGTCGCGCACAGTCCTGACTCCGACGATGCTTTTATGTTTTACGGGCTGGCGACGAACAAAGTGCGCGTGCCGGGACTGCATTTTGCCCATACTCTGTGTGACATTGAAACCCTGAACCGGAAGGCAATGGAAGGCGTGTACGACGTGACCGCAATTTCGTTTCACGCTTATCCGTACATTCAGGAACACTACGCTTTGCTTCCGAGCGGCGGCAGCGTTGGAGACGGCTACGGCCCGATGATCGTGGCTCAGCGGGCGTTTTCGGCGCAGGACATTAAAGGAAAACGCATCGCAGTTCCCGGAACCATGACCACGGCCTATCTGGTTCTCAAGCTTTTCGCCCCTGGTATTGAAACCGAAGTCGTGCCTTTTGACCAGATCATCCCGCAGGTGCTGGAGGGCAAACACGAGGCCGGACTGATCATCCATGAAGGACAGCTCACCTACGACAAGTCGGGGCTACACCGCATTGTTGACCTCGGTAGGTGGTGGCAGAAGGTGACCGGTCTGCCGTTGCCTCTGGGAGGGAATGCGATTCGCCGCAGCCTGGGACCGGAATTGATGTCGAGAGTGGCGGCAGCATTGCGGGAAAGCATTCAGTACGCGCTAGACCATCGCGAAGAAGCGTTGGCCTATGCCATGCAGTTTGCCCGCGATCTGGATCCTCAGATGGCGGACAAGTTCGTCGGCATGTACGTGAATGAGCGCACCCTCGATTACGGACCCGACGGGCGTGAAGCCGTCCGCCGCCTGCTGGATATGGGACACACCGCCGGGATCATTCCACAGGCAGCGAAGGTAGAGTTCGCGGCGTAGAGCTGATAGCTCATAGCTTTCTACTTCACTTTTTCCTTGAACGAGAAGACCGGATCAATATCTACCGGGACGCTCGCGGCAGCTTTCAGCGTGCCCCTCAGTTCGACCGGCATGACGTCGTACTTCTTGAACCAGTTCTCGGCGCCCTCGCGGTCCCCGGTCGCTTCCATCGTCAGAAGTTCCTTCGCCAGATCGCTCAAGCTCCCCGGCATTTGCGCGTAGTCAATGGCGTAGCGTCCTGACGATTGCCGTTTGATCGCGCCATGCTCGACTAGGTAGTTGAACTCCATCATCTCTGCCTTCGAGTGGGCCTCGGCGATGCCGAAGCGAACCGTTCGAAATAGTCCCCCAACGTAGGACGCATAACACTCTTCCATCCCGCTCTTGGGCAAGAAGCCGTGTTCCACCATCCAATTCAGGCCGAAAAGGCCCACGACATCGGCTTTGGCCTCTTCCAGGCCACTAAATGCGGGCCCGATAGCCTCGCGGATATCTACCTTGCCGGTTTGCGTGCGCGCGTATGCGGGCCCGAGTCCATGCGCAATCTCATGCATGATGACGCCCAGGACATAGCCCTCGCTAGTCACTTTCGCAGCCTGTGCGGGCAGCATCACATGACGAGCCACCGGGATGATGACGTAGTTCACCCGCGCATCCATGAAGTTCTTGAAGAAGATCTTCTTGCTACCCTTCAGTTCGTGGATGCGAGGATCGTTGGGTAAGTTATCGGCCACGGCCTGGTAGCCGTGGGTCAAGTCGCCGGCCCGGTAGGGCGCGTCCATGACTTCCATCGGAGTTTGCAAGCCGTGCTTCGATGGTCGGTCCTCGGCTGGCAGGGGAAGCGCGTCCTGGATATCCGCGACGTACTTCTGGAACATTTCGAGCTTGCGGCTTTCCGCAGCATTGCGCACCAACACCGCGACCCCATAGGTCGCCTTCACGCCCAACAGCCCGTCGTCGTAGGTCTCGTAGGGAGCGAAAATCACGTCCACTTTCGGGCGGTCCAGATCCATCCAAGCCAGGTCGCTCTTGTAGTAGTCATCGGTGAGCAAGGCCTCGGCGCGGAGTTGCAGGAACTTGGTGAAGGCGGGGTTATCGCTGAGTGCAGCCGCCTCGCGTAGACGCAGCGCAGCCGGCTCCAGGAACGCCCGGAAGACGATGCGATAGGGCAAACCTACCAACTCACTGTCATGCCAGCGCACCATGGTGGTGGAACTGTAGATCGCTTCCTTCTTTTCGGGATTGGCCTTCACGTACTGCTCAATCTCGTCTCGGGTCAGATCGGCCGGGTAGAAACCGCGCCCGGGGGGCATGGGAGTAGTTCCGACGAAGGGCTTGTTTTCGTCTAGCAGATCAAAGCGCGAGGCGTTGATGCGAAGATAGCGCCGTAGCTCTTCATCGCGCGGATTCCTGCTCCCGGCCAGCGACTGGTAAAGCGTGAGGCCATCGGGATCCATTTGGCGCCAGTAGATTTCCTCGAGGTACCGCGAGGCATCCACCAACTTCCCGACCAGTTTCACTTCGCGAGGCGTCAGGCCGGCGGTATGAAATGGCATCTCGACTCGGGCGAACTTCGCCACCCGGAGATCAAGATCAGGAACAACATGCAGACCCGCGGATTCAGCGCCTTTGGCAGCGGAACCGGTCATTGGTTTATTTTGTTTCTGATTTCCGATCGAAAACAGCGTAGCAGCAAGAAGCAGGAAAACCCAGGAGCCCGGTGTCATTTCGTTGGTGATTCTAGCAGAAGCAGCTGCGCAAGAATCTCCCCTCGTATCGCGAACCAACAATAACAACGCTATGATGTTACAGAATGAGCGCCGCGAACGATTCGTATGAATCACAAACCCTGCTGATTGATGCGGACGACACACTCTGGGAAAACAACATCTACTTTGAGCGGGCGATTGCGAACTTCATCTCATTTCTTAACCACCACGAGTACTCTTCCGAGCAGGTGCGGGAGGTCTTGAACGACGTGGAGCGGGAGTGCATCGTCAGTCATGGGTATGGGCTGCACAGCTTCGTCCACGCCCTGGTGCAAACCTTCGAGCGGCTCGCGGTGGAACCGCTGACCCCGGCGCTGCACGAAACTATCAGCGGATTTGCTCACGCCATTGCCGAGCATCCGGTGGAAATTCTCCATGGCGTCCCAGAGACTTTGCAGTATCTGTCGGCGCGGCATCACGTCATCATGATGACCAAGGGCGCCGTGGTGGAACAATCGGGAAAGGTTGAGCGATCAGGACTGAAAGAGTATTTCGCTTCGGTGGAGGTGGTGGCAGAAAAGGATGTGCCAACCTATCGCGCGGTCATTTCGAAGTACAGACTCGTGCCCGCTTCAACCTGGATGGTGGGCAACAGCCCGAAGTCAGACATCAATCCGGCGTTGGCGGCGGGACTCAACGCGGTGTTCGTGCCGCACGGTAGTACCTGGATCCTCGAACATGATGAAGTCGCTGAGGCTCAACCGCCGTCTCGTCTGCTGGTAGTCGAGACCTTCTCTGAACTGGCCAGACACTTCTAAGCTCGTGTTTGCCTGCGCACTCTTCTCACCGCGTTGCGGGAACGGACTCTCCACAAAACTTGTCAAAAGCCTGCTTGAGTTCGGAAGCGATGTCAGCTGCGTCGCGATGTTCAATGTCACTGCGCTGCAGCATGTGGACCAATTTGCCGTCGCGCAAAACAGCGATGGATGGCGAGGATGGCGGATATCCCGTGAAGTAGCCGCGGGCGCGCTCAGTGGCGCCCATGTCCTGGCCGGCGAACACGCTAAACAGCCGCTGCGGACGAGTGGAATGTTGCAGCGCCATACGCACTGCTGGCCGCATTCGTCCGGCAGCGCATCCGCAAATTGAGTTGACCACCACCATCGCGGTTCCCGGTTGATCGGCGATAGCGCGATCGACCTCTTCTGGCGTGCGCAACTCTTTTACCCCCACGCGAGTCAACTCTTCGCGCATGGGAATTACCATAACGTCTGGATACATGTTGGGGCTCCTCGGCTAATTCCTTGCTCTTACATCCTAACCCAGGAAGCGGGTAGCAGTGGAAGCGCTCGTATATATTGTTTTGATCCCATGAACGTCCAGGAAAATGTTCCTCTGGCGCCGTTGACCACATTTAGAGTTGGCGGCCCTGCGCGCTACTTGCTTGAGGCGGCGACCAACGCCGAGGTCGCGGAGGCGGTGCAGTTCGCGCGTACGCGGACATTGCCGCTGTTCGTGCTCGGCGGAGGCAGCAATCTGGTGATCTCCGACGCGGGATGGCCGGGCGTGGTGCTGAAGGTTGCGATCCCCGGTATTGACGAACGATCGGAAAACGGCAAAACGCTGTTTGAAGTGGGCGCGGGCGTGGAGTGGGACAAGTTCGTCGCGCGAGCGGTCGCTCGCAACTGTGCCGGAATCGAATGCCTTGGCGGCATTCCCGGAAGCGTAGGTGGGACTCCGGTACAGAATGTAGGCGCGTATGGGCAAGAGGTTGCGGAGACCATTGAGTCAGTGCTGACGTTGGACCTGAAGGACGGCCAGATTCGCGAGCTCTGCAATGAAGCCTGCGGCTTCAGCTATCGCACCAGCATCTTCAACACCAGCGAACGCGGACGCTACATCATTTTGCGGGTGACCTATGCACTCGAGCCGGGAGGCGCGCCACGAGTGCACTATGCCGATCTCAAGAAGTATTTTGCGGGACGAAGCGAAGCCCCGACCTTGGCTGAGACTCGCGATGCGGTTCGCAGGATTCGCGCCGGCAAAGGCATGCTGATCACGCCGGGAGATGAGGATTGCCGCAGCGCGGGATCGTTTTTCAAGAACCCCGTGCTTGGCCCAGACCAGTTTGAGGATTTGGCAGCACGAGCGAAGGCGAAGAATCTGCAGATTCCCAGCTATCCGGCGCTGGATGCGCAGAAGAAAGTTTCTGCCGCCTGGCTGGTGGAACACTCCGGTTTCAGCCGGGGACACGGGCACGGGCCGGTGGGCATATCCCGCAAACATGCGCTGGCGATTGTGAATCGCGGCGCGGCTACTGCCGACGACATCGTGGCCTTCAAGGAAGAGATCCAGCAGCGGGTGGAAGATCTGTGGGGAATCGAACTGGAGCCGGAACCGGTATTTGTGGGCTTCTGACGTTGGGAGGCAGCCACCAGCCCCAGACGGCGACCCGCTTTGAGATTCCCCATGTGTGAGGGAGGGTGAGCCAGTCCGGCTCCGGCGGCGGCCGCCTCCCCTTATGCATCGGCAAGGCGGGCCGCGTCTTTAAAGATGCGCAGAAACATCGCCCGAGTCAGTTTCCCAGTTTGAGTGTTCTGGTTCGAGGGGTGGTAGGAAGCCAGTAAGGTCTTTCCATCCGCCATCTTGTAGCGCGCCCCGTGTTGGAACAGATAATCCCGCTTGCGGGTGACGAGGCCGCGCCGCTGCAAGTAATTAAGGTAAGCATCGAAGCCGATCTTGCCTAGAGCCACGACGACTTTCACTCGTTTCAGACCTTCCAGTTCGCGATCCAGATAAGGCGCACAGTTGGCGAGTTCCTGGGGCAGAGGTTTATTGTCTGGAGGAGCACACCGAACCGCAGCGGTGATGTATAGATCTTTGAGTTGGAGGCCGTCATTGCGATCGGTCGCCGTCGGCTGATTGGCGAAGCCGGTGTCATACAAGACCGGATACATGAATTTGCCGGAAGCATCGCCGGTGAAAGGGCGTCCAGTGCGGTTGGAACCGTGCGCGCCGGGAGCGAGACCGAGAATCAGCACGCGAGCGCTCGGGTCGCCGAAGCCGGGGACAGGCTTGCCCCAATATTCGTGGTCGCGGTAGGCACGGCGCTTCTCACGGGCAATCATCTGGCGATATTCGACCAGGCGCGGGCAGAGTGTGCAGGAGATGATTTCGGCGTTGAGGATGGTGAGCCAGTTGGGCATGGGCTGTTGGTCCACACAGGGTAACTGATTAATGGGTTGGTAGAGTAGATGCGAGGTTTGGTGAAATCACCAGCCAACGTAACTAAGGCATAATGTCTATGATCATGGGTAGCATCCACACAGGTTTGCGGTTCACGGAGTGGGCGCTGGAGTTCATGCTTGTTCCGCCGTTCTGTTTTGCGTGGCCTATAGCTGCGATCAGTCTAGTGTGGGCAGCGCAGAGGCAGCGACCGTTTGGGCGAACTGTCTGGCTCCCTTACCACTGGCTGATTCTTACACACCTGCTGTTTTTCGTTGCAGCAATTGTGGTAGGAGTAACCTGGGTGAACCCCATCACCAATCCCACTGTGCGGCACAGCACGAATCCGATTGCGTCCCGCTGCTTGAATGTTGTGTTGTATGGCTCACTGCTTTCCTGCGCTTTTTGGATTTGGCGAGCAAAGGGTTTTCGCTGGTATGCAACCAGCTTGCTGGCTCTCGCGGAGCTGCCTACTGTAGCTGCGGTATTCGTAGCTGGAATGTCAATTTCGGGCGATTGGCTCTAATGCGTGCCGCTTTAGCTGTCGTTGAGTCACCATTACACTCTTTGATCGAAGAGTCGCGAGCGCCCCTCCACACCCCCGGTTACTAAAGTCCCAAAATGAACCTCAAAATCCGCCTCCGGCGTTTGACGCTGCTCTCTATATATCTTTACACTCATCATTGTGAGCCCCACGGAAACTACCGGCAATACCAAGCGTGAAATTCAGGTGGAAGTGCCTGCCGCGGAAGTCGCGCGCGAAACCGATACTCTGATTCAGAAGTACCAGAAGCTGGCGCGCATTCCCGGCTTCCGGCGCGGGCATGTGCCGGCATCGGTCATCAAGCAGCGCTTTTCCGAGGACATCAAGAGCGAAGTCGTCGACGCGCTGGTGCCACGCTTCTTCAGCCGCGAAGCGGAGAAACAGGGGCTGATTCCGGTATCGCAACCGCGGGTTTCCGATCTGCATATTCACGACGGCGAACCCCTGCGCTTCAAAGCCACATTCGAGGTCATGCCGGAGATCAAGGTCGAAGGCTACAAGGAATTGCGCGCCGACAAGCCGACCGTTGCCGTCACCGACGAGGAAGTCGAGGAGTCGCTGAAGGGCATACAAGAGCAGCGCGCGACTTTTACTGCGATCGAAGGCCGCGCCTTGGCCGATGGCGATTTCGCGCAGGTCTCTCTCGACGGCAAACCCAAAGATGGCGAGGGCAAGCCCGTCCACATGGATGACATTCTGGTGGAGATTGCCGGCAAGACGACGATGCCCGAGTTCACTGAGAACTTACGCGGGGCTTCAGCCGGCGATGAGCGCACTTTTGATGTCCTCTATCCTGCGGATTTCTCTGATCAGCGACTGGCTGGCAAGACGCTCACCTACACCGTGAAAGTGCAGGGAGTGAAGCAAAAGAGTCTACCGGAAATGACGGACGCGTTCGCGAAGGAACTGGGAGAGTTCGCCGATCTGGATGAAGTCCGGGCAAAGATCCGCGAAGGCATGGAGGCCGAGCGCAAGCAAGCTGCGGAGCGGGAATCCAAAGACAAACTAGTCACGGAACTGATCAAGCGTAATGATCTTGAAATGCCCGAAGCGCTGGTGGAGCGGCAGATTGACTTGCGTCTGGAGCGCGGACTGCGGGCGCTGGCGGCACAAGGCATGAAGTCGGAAGACATGAAGAAAATGGACATGAACCGGCTGCGCGCCGGTCAGCGCGATCAGGCGGTGCAGGAACTGAAAGCAGCGATGCTGTTGGAAAAGATCGCCGACCAGGAAAAAATCGAGGTCGGAGACGAGGAGATCAATCGCGAGGTCGAAGCGCTGGCGGAGCAGTCAAAACAGCCGGTGGAAAGCATCCGCGCCCGTTTGACACAAGAAGGGGTGCTGGATAGAATCCGGAACAGAATCCGCAACGAAAAGACCCTCGATTATTTGTACCATCAGTCCGCGTGAGTAGCCGCTTTTGACCCCACAGAAGCCACCCTTTCATTGGGGCAGGAGTGTGAAGACGAGTTCAAAGGAGCAGATGATGCTGGTACCGATGGTCATAGAGCAAACCGGACGCGGTGAGCGGGCGTACGACATTTATTCCCGGCTGTTGCGCGACAACATCATTTTCATTGGCACGCCGATCGACGACAACATCGCCAATCTGGTGATCGCGCAAATGCTGTTTCTGGCGCAGGAAGATCCCGAGAAGGACATTCAGCTCTACGTCAATTCGCCGGGCGGCTCGATTACCGCAGGCATGGCGATCTACGACACCATGCAATACGTCAAGAATGACGTCATGACCCTGTGCGTAGGTCAAGCGGCTTCCATGGCCGCGTTGTTACTTTCGGCTGGGGAGCCAAAGAAACGTTTGGCCCTACCTAATTCCCGGATTCTGATCCACCAACCCTCGATGGGCGGGCTTTCCGGGCAGGCCACCGATATCGACATTCATGCCCGGGAAATCCTCCGGATGCGGGAAATCACCAACCAGTTACTAGCGAAACATAGCGGACAGAAGCTGGATAAGGTAGAAAAGGACGTAGAGCGGGACTTCATCATGAACGCGCAGCAGGCTAAGGAATACGGAATCATAGACGATATCATCTATAAGACCGCAAAAGCGGTATGATCTGGCGTTTGCGAGTCCGAAGGTGAGTTCAAGGAGCTGGCAGTGAAAAGCAGAAGTGGCACTGAAGAAATCCTACGCTGTTCGTTCTGCCATAAATCGCAGGACGCGGTCGCCAAGCTGATTTCATCCCCCAGCGATTACCCCCGCGCGTACATTTGCGACGAGTGTGTGGCGGTCTGTAATTCCATTCTGGAAGACGACCGGGCCTCCACCCCTCCCGCCAGCACTCCAAACCAGCTTCCCAAGCCGCAAGAGGTGAAGACCTTCCTGGACGAGTACGTCATTGGCCAGGAGCAGACCAAGAAGAAGCTGGCCGTGGCGGTCTACAACCACTACAAGCGCATCTACATGAACCGGCAGAAAACCAGCGACGGCATTGAACTGGCGAAATCTAATATCATGCTGATCGGGCCCACCGGCACGGGCAAGACTCTGATGGCCCAAACCCTGGCGCGCATGTTGGATGTGCCTTTCGCTATCGTCGATGCCACCACGCTGACGGAGGCGGGGTACGTCGGCGAAGATGTGGAAAATATTATCCTCAAGCTGCTTCAGGCGGCAGACGGCGACGTCGCCCGCGCACAGACCGGGATCATCTACATCGACGAAGTGGACAAGATCGGGCGGAAGGATGAGAACCCATCGATTACCCGGGACGTGTCGGGCGAAGGCGTGCAGCAGGCGTTGCTGAAGATTCTGGAAGGGACCATCGCCAATGTTCCTCCCCAGGGTGGGCGAAAGCATCCGCACCAGGAATTTACTCCGGTGGACACCACGAATATTCTGTTCATCTGTGGCGGGGCTTTCGTTGGACTAGAGAAGATCATCGGCCGGCGCGTAGGAAAGAAGTCTCTAGGCTTCCGGGCTACGGAAGAAGCGGAAACCGAAGATACATCGACGGCAGCCCGTAAGCGGAATTTCGAGCTGCTGAGTGAAGTTCAACCTGAAGACATGATCAAATTCGGACTGATTCCAGAGTTTGTGGGCCGTTTGCCGGTAGTAGGCGTATTGGAAGATCTGGACGAGTCCGCGTTGATCGAAATCCTGACCCGACCGAAGAACGCTATCGTGAAGCAATATCAGAGGTTGTTCGAGTTTGAGAACGTGCGCTTGAAATTCAGCGACGAAGCTCTCAAGGCGGTGTCGCGCCAAGCCATGGCACGCAAAGTCGGCGCCCGCGGACTGCGAATGATCCTGGAAGAATTGATGCTCGAATTGATGTACCATTTACCTAGTCAGAAAAAGGTAAAGGAATTCGAAGTGACACGAGAAATGGTGGAGAAGCGCAATGTTTCTCTCGCCATGATGGAAAAAGCAGGATAAGCTGCTACTTCTGGCTGCTGGCCAGGAGGTAAGATGAATCGGACCGACCTCGACAAGAGAGTCGGCCATGAGTTCTGTTGGGAGACCCAGTGACCGCATCCAAAGAGAAGTTCGAAACCAAGAAGTTGCCCATGATGCCTATCCGGGATGTGGTCATCTTCCCCTACATGATGACACCGTTCGTGGTGGGCCGGGAATCAAGCGTGCGTGCGCTGGAAGAGGCACTGGCGGCCGACAAGAAAATCTTCCTAGCCACACAGCACGATGCCGGGGTGGACGAACCCAAGCCTAACGAGATTTATCAGGTCGGTACTGTCGTCAATATCGTACAGAGTCTGAAGCTGCCCGACGGCAACATCAAGGTCCTGGTGGAAGGTATCGAGCGCGGCAAGGTACTGCAGGTCACCGAGACTGAGGGTTTCATGCAGGCTTCAGTAAGGCTGGCGCGGTACGCAGTGGAGACCAACCCGCAGATCGAAGCTGGCATGCAGCGGGTAACTACGCTTTTTGAGCAGTATGTAAAGCTCTGCCAATCGCTCAATTATGAAACCATGATCGCGGCGGTGCGCATGGAAGATCCAGCCAAGCTCACGGACACTATCGCCGCCAACCTGCAACTTTCCATAGAAGAAAAGCAGGAACTGCTGGAGATTTTCGACCCTGCCGAGCGCCTGAGCCGGATTGGAGATGTGCTCGACATCGAGATTGAAAAGTTGAATATGGACCGCACCATCCAGTCGCGGGTAAAGCGGCAGATGGAGCGGGCGCAAAAAGAGTATTACCTCAACGAGAAGATCAAGGCCATCCAGAAGGAACTGGGCCGCGGCGAGAAGAGCGAGTTCGACGAACTGAAGAAGAAGATCGAAGCTTCGGGCATGCCCAAGGAAGTCCGCGACAAAGCCATCCAGGAGCTGAAGAAGTTGGAAGCCATGCCGCCGATGTCAGCGGAGTCCACCGTATCCCGCAATTATCTGGATTGGCTGCTGGCGGTGCCGTGGAAGAAGCGATCGAAAGAAATCCGCAACATCAGCCGCGCCGAAAAGGTTTTGAACGAAGATCACTACGGGCTGGAGAAGATCAAGGAACGCATCCTGGAATTTCTCGCGGTCCGGCAGTTAGTGAAGAATCCCAAAGGCTCGATTCTGTGCTTCGTCGGACCTCCGGGAGTGGGCAAGACTTCGCTGGGCATGTCGATTGCGAAGGCCACCGGCCGCAAGTTTGTGCGCATGTCGCTGGGCGGAGTGCGGGATGAAGCCGAGGTTCGCGGCCATCGCCGGACCTACATCGGAGCATTGCCGGGCCAGATCATCCAGATGATGAAGAAGGCGGGAACCAAAAACCCCGTATTCATGCTGGATGAAGTGGACAAGATGTCGATGGACTTCCGCGGAGATCCTTCGGCAGCGTTGCTCGAGGTGCTCGATCCGGAACAGAATTTCATGTTCGTGGACCACTACCTAGACGTGGAGTACGACCTTTCGCAGGTGTTTTTCATCGCCACCGCCAATGTGATGCACACCATCCCCCCTGCTCTGCAGGACCGCATGGAAGTGTTGCGGCTGCATGGTTACACCGAACCGGAGAAGGTCGAGATCGCGAAGCAGTTCCTGGTGAAAAAGCAAATGACCCAGGCGGGGCTGACGGATAAGAACGTCAAATTCTCCGACGACGCCATCCGGTCCCTGATTCGTTCCTACACGCGGGAAGCTGGGGTGCGTAATCTGGAGCGGGAAATCGGCAACGTGTGCCGCAAGGTAGCTCGAAAAGTGGTGAAGGAAGGCGAGGACTACAACGTCTCGATCACCAATGAAAACGTAAACGATTTCCTGGGAGTAATAAAGTTCCGTGACAGCCTGGCGCATGAACGTAGCGAAGTCGGTCTGGTTACGGGTCTGGCATGGACGGAAGTAGGCGGGTCGATTCTTAGCACGGAAGCTACTGTCGTCGACGGCAAAGGCAAGCTGACGCTGACCGGCAAGCTGGGTGATGTGATGCAGGAGTCGGCGCAGGCCGCTATGTCTTACGTGCGCTCGCGCGCGCAGCGATTGGGGCTGCCACGCGACTTCTATCGCAGCCTCGACATCCACGTACATGTCCCGGAAGGCGCCATCCCTAAAGACGGGCCTTCGGCGGGAATAACCATCGCCACCGCCATTGCCAGCGCGTTAAGCAAGATTCCGGTGCGCCGCGATCTCGCTATGACCGGAGAAATCACGCTGCGCGGCAAGGTGTTGCCTATTGGCGGATTGAAGGAAAAATTGCTGGCGGCGCATCGGGCGGGGTTGTTCGAGGTCGTTCTGCCGCTTGAGAACGAGAAAGACGTGGCGGAAGTACCGGAGAATCTGCGCAACGAAATGAAGCTGCACTTCGTCGATACCATGGACCAGGTGCTCGCGGTCGCGCTGGAAAGGCCCTTGCCCGAGTTCAACGACGAAACCGCCCAGCCGATTACGCCGCTTCCGCCGCCGGTTGAAGGGCCCACGGCGCATCAGTAGTGGTGTTGGGACTATGGGGCTGCCGGCGCCGTCCTGATTTGTAACCAGTTGTCAGACTCAGTTCCGAGTTCTCAGCTTGGCTTTAGGCTGCTTGACACTGCCCCGTCCGCGCCCTTAGATTGAAATCACTTTCCAGCCAAGCGAATCCGCCGAGCAGGCCCATTTTCTGAAGGACCGGGAGTTTCTGAAATCATGTCCAGTTCCGAGTTGAGAAAGGGCGATGTCGGCTTATTTCCCGAACCAGCCGCCCACCTGCCTGAAAACCGAAAAGACGGAATTCTTCCCTATCAGACCATCAAGGAGTTGATCGACACCGGGCGAGTGGTGGGAAGCCCGGCCATCCCAGACGAGAACATTCAACCGGCTAGCCTCGACCTGCGTCTGGGAGACATTGCACATCGCGTGCGAGCGAGTTTTCTGCCTGGGCCGAACGGCACGGTGGAAGACAAGATCAAAGAACTGCGGATGGCACGCGTCGATCTTACTGGTGCGGCGGTCTTCGAAAAAGACTGCGTCTACATTGTGCCGTTGATCGAGGAGGTCTACCTGCCCGACCACATTTCGGGAAAAGCGAATCCCAAGAGCACGACAGGTCGGCTCGACATTTTTACCCGTTTGATTACCGATCACGGAGTCGAATTCGACCGCGTACCGGCGGGTTACAAGGGCAGACTCTATGCGGAAATTGTTTCCCGCACCTTCACGGTCGCGATTCGAGCGGGAATGCGGCTGAGCCAGCTTCGCTTCGTGCGCGGCAATCCGGACGACTCCCACGATCGCGAGATCAAGAAGCTCGATCAAAAGCAGACACTGGTTTACATGGACGAGGACAATCCGGTGAAAGCTCGACTCGACCGAGGCCTGAGAGTTACCGTCAACCTGGAGGCCAGCGAAAAAGGCGAGGTCATCGCCTACAAGGCGCGGCGGAATGCCCCGGTGATCGAACTGAACCGGATCAATTATTATTCGCCCGAGGAATTCTGGGAAGTACGCCATGAGAGCGCCAGCAAGTCGCTGATTCTTGAACCGGGAGATTTCTACATTCTGGCTTCGCGGGAGCGGGTGCGGGTTCCGGCCGAGTTTGCGGCGGAGATGGTTCCTTTTGACCCTTCTGACGGCGAATTTCGCATTCACTACGCAGGCTTCTTCGATCCCGGCTTCGGGTACGGATCGAGTGACATCAAGGGCACGCGCGCGGTACTGGAAGTTCGCGCCCACGAGGTTCCGTTCCTGATGGAGCATGGACAAATGGTGGGCCGCTTGAACTACATGCCGCTGTTGGCGAAGCCGGACAAGATTTACGGCCTCGGAATCGGGTCTTCCTATCAGCAGCAGGCGCTGACTTTGAGCAAGCAGTTCCGCCGTTAGTATTGATTTTCTTTGGCGCTGGTTGCATTATTGCTAAGTCCTTCCAGATCAATGGAGCGTGCAGGCAGCAAAACATCGATCAAACTCCGGGGTTTATACCGGTGCGTCTGCTTTTAGACGGTGCGTAACGTCCTCGCAACCCGCAGCATCAAAGCGTGACCGGGAGAAGCGAAGGTCGTTCCGGCAAGGGAAAAAACTTATGCGAATTATTCGTTCCGTTCGGTGGGCGGTACTTGGGCTGATGTTAGTGGTGTCAGTTTCTTCATTCGCCGGGGTGTTCATTTCGGTCGGCTTCGGGCCACCCGCGCTCCCGGTCTACGTTCAACCTCCCTGCCCGCAAGTGGGCTTTATCTGGACGCCCGGATATTGGGGCAATGGCCCTGACGGCTATTTCTGGGTTCCCGGCACTTGGGTGGCAGCGCCCCAGCCCGGCTTACTTTGGACACCCGGATATTGGGGTTGGGGAGGCGGAGTCTATGCCTGGAACGCCGGCTACTGGGGGCCGACGATTGGCTTCTATGGAGGCGTCAACTATGGCTTTGGCTACGGCGGCGTCGGGTACGAGGGAGGCTACTGGAGAGGCGGAGCGTTCTATTACAACCGTAGCGTGAACAATGTGACCTCGATCCACGTGACCAACGTCTACAACAAAACGGTGATCGTCAACAACAACCATGTCGCTTTCAATGGCGGCCAGGGTGGAATCCAGGCCCATGCTACGCCGGCCGAAGAGGCGGCGGCGCATGAGCGCCATATCGAAGCGACGCCGGAACAAACCAAGCACGAAACTGCGGCGGCCAGCAACCGGCAGTTGTTGGCGTCGGTGAATCACGGAAAGCCGGCAATTGCTGCGACTGCAAGGCCCGGCGTGTTTAGCGGTCACGGGGTAGTAGCCGCGAAGGCCGTCGGAGCGCCTTATAAACCACCTGCCGCGCACGCGGCAGAGGCGAAGGCTGCCAGTACTCCGAAGCCAGCAAACAACGCCCATCCCGCTGCGGCGACGACGCACAACAATGTGCCTCGTCCGCCGAGTGCTACCAACAAAGAGGCTGCAGCGAGGCCAAACGCAGCTCGGCCGACCACTGCGGAGCACACCGCGACGCCAGCCCACAACAACGTCCCGCGTCCGCCGAGTAACACGAATAAAGAGGCTGCAGCGCGACCGGCAAGTACGCCGCGGCCAACCCCGGCGGAACACACCGCAGCGCCGACTCACAATCAAGCAGCGGCTCGACCGGCGCCTGCCCCTAAACCTGCTGCGCCGCATCCGAGCGCAGCTCCTCACCAGAACGCGGCACCGACGCATGAAGCGGCGGCTCGACCGGCACCAAAACCTGCGGCGCCGCATCCGAGTCCGGCTCCTCATCAGAGCGCGCCACCTCATCCGGCGGCAGCGCCGCACGCGGCACCTCCACATCCGGCCGAGAAACCTCGGGAGGAAGCTCACCCCAAGGGGCGGTAGCGCAAGTTAACAAGTCGGCAAGATCGAACTCAGCGGCTGGTAGCTACGCGACCAGCCGCTGTTGTTTTGGAGTCGCTAGGACAACAACCGGGGTAAAATTGTTTCCCGGAGTTTGGCATGGCACCAGCTTCTTCCAGGATTTCCCTTAAGGGCCCGGTCGCCGCAGTGGTTGCGATCAGTGTGGTCGCAGTCCTGCTGATTGCACTCCCTGCATATCGATGGTTTTTCTTGATCAGCGTGGCCATCGGGTTGGTGGTCGCAGGAATTCTCTTTCTGTGGCATAGGCTCAGGCCCATCCAGGAAAAAGACCTGGGGAACAAGAGACCCTTGGGGCTGGAGTGAACTTCGGCAGGATCACAACCCGATTTGCAACTTTGTACTCAAACACTGCAAACTGATTCATGCGGGTTCTGGCACGGTTCATGATGGCGGTCACCGATGCGGCTCACTTTCCTGCTCCGTCGTTCCCCGAAATCGCGTTTCTCGGGCGGTCGAATGTGGGGAAGTCGAGCGTGATCAATTCACTGGTGGGCGCGAAGCTGGCCAAGACCAGCTCCACTCCAGGACGCACACGTAGCATCAACTTCTACGAACTGCGCTGGCCGGGGAAACCGCAGCCGGAAATGATCTTCACCGATCTGCCGGGTTATGGCTATGCCAAAATATCGCGGGAAATCTCCAGCCAGTGGCCGAGTTTCATCGATCCGTACTTGAAAGAACGGCCCTGCCTGGCTTTGTGCCTGGTGTTGATCGACGTGAATGTGCCGCCCCAGGAAAGCGACCGCCAGTTGTTGGAATTTCTGGGCGAGAGCGGACGCCCCTTCGTGGTCGTCGGCACCAAGAGTGACAAGCTCTCGGGCAATCAGCTGAACAACTCCCTGCGAATGCTGGCAGCAACCTTGCCGGAAGCCAGAATTGTTCCCTATTCCGCCCGCACCGGCAGCGGACAGAGCGAACTCTGGCACGAGATTCGGGAAGCGGTACGCGCCTGACAATTGGTCAAGCGCAGCTTATCCGCTATCATTAGGAATCCATGTCCTCATACCTGATCACAGGAATTGCCGGCTTTATCGGATCAACATTGGCACGCGGGGTTCTGGCGCAAGGCAACCATGTACGGGGAATTGACAACCTCTCCACTGGCAGGCGGGGAAACCTCGCCGAGATTCGGGATCGGATTGACCTGCGTGAAGCTGACCTGTTGGATCTCAAGAGTGCACAGGAAGCCTGCCGTGGCGTGGATTACGTTTTTCATGAAGCCGCAATCCCCTCGGTTCCACGGTCGGTGCTGGATCCCCTCGAGAGCAATCGCGCGAACATCGATGCCACTGCCAACCTGCTGGTGGCGGCCCGTGACGCCAAGGTGAAACGGGTGGTCTATGCGGCTTCATCTTCCGCCTACGGCGATACGCCGACGCTGCCCAAACGCGAGGATATGTTTCCCAGCCCGATCTCGCCGTATGCAGTTGCCAAGTTGACCGGCGAGTATTACATGACGTCGTTCTGGCGTTGTTACGGACTGGAGACGGTCTCTCTGCGCTATTTCAATATCTTTGGCCCACGGCAGGACCCGACTTCTCCATACTCCGGCGTGCTGGCCAAGTTCATCACGCAAATGCTCAAGAAAGAGCAGCCGGTGATTTTCGGCGATGGCCAGCAGAGCCGCGATTTCACCTACGTGGAAAACGTGGTGAATGCCAATCTGCTAGCCTGTCAGGCGTCGGCGAGCGAAGTCGCAGGCCGGGTGTTCAACGTCGCCACCGGGACACGGATCGACTTGAACGAGACCTTCCGCGTGCTCAAGAAACTCACCGGATATAGTGGCGAGGTGAAGTATGAGGCGGAGCGAGCGGGAGATGTGAAGCACTCGCTGGCCGACCTGTCACTGGCAAAAAAAAATCTGCGATATGAGCCTAAGGTTGGCTTCGAAGAAGGCTTGCAGCGCACCATTGAGTGGTATCGCGGCCAGTCCTGAGCCTCGCATTACCTTGGTTATCTGTGGTCTCGTAACCCTTGCAGACTAGAGTGGACGAATGACACTCTCGTCCCTGCTGGTTTCCCGCGACTGGTCTGAAGTCAGCGTTCTGGAATGCATTCTGGGTGGTCTCCACATTGGCGTGGACGTGGAGCCGGAACCGAAACGCGCACGTGCCAAGCTGGCGCGAACCAAAGTCGACGCCTTGATCGTAGATTGCGACCTGGCTGGCACCGCCGACTTTCTGCACGAACTCAACGACGACTTGAACACCGTCCCACTGGTAATCATCAGTAGCGCGACTGGGCGGAATCGATTCAAAGACAGCGACGCGACCTTCGTTTTCGAGAAACCAATTTCCGTGGAGCAGGCGGTGCATACGCTCTCCGCGGCACGCAACATGATTCTGGATGGCAGGCTCCGATACCACCGCCACACCCTCGATCTTCCAGTGTACGTGAATCTCGCATCCAGGAAACGGGTGAAGGCCAGTCTGCTGAATCTGAGTCAGGGCGGTGTCGCGGTGAGGCCCTGCCGTCCTACACCGCTCACGGGAGCAGTGCGGGTTGATTTCGCATTGCCGGGAGCAAAGGCGGGATTTAAGATTCAAGGGGAAGTAGTCTGGAACAAGCAGGGCAATACCGGAATCCGCTTTGCTGAAATGACCCAGCGCATGAGCCGCGACTTGCAGCTGTGGCTGGCGCGACAGTACCTAACGTACTAACCCAGCCTATCGAAACCGGGTCTGATCTTCTCCGTTAGACATCCGCCTGGGCGATCCACGGCCCGCTAGCTCTGCCAAACGTGTTCCCGGCGTTGTTCGAAACCACACCGAAAACAAGAATCCGTAGAGCAGCGCGAAAATGCCGCTGACTCCAAGAAGGAGCGCGGCGGCTATTGGCCACGAGGGAAGAACATCGATCAGCGTCAGTGACAGCACACTGAAGAGCAGCACGGCACACAGCAAAGCTAGACCGTCCACCAGCCGGGCGAAGCCAATTGTCGAAACCGGCAACCATAACAATCGAAGTGCCTTTTGAGCAGGCGCAGGCGCTCGAGCTAGCCGAATCGCAGGCCGGGAAGTATCAGAGAACAGCAACTCTGCCACGGTGTTTCCGTCAAGTCGCTGGGCGTCCGCAAGAAGCTGACTAAATAACCATTGTTTCAGCAAACGCGCGTCGTGCGGAGAAAACTCCAGAAGCTCGATGCCGGTCTGACCCGCGGAATCGATCCACGCCACCCGGCCCTCAGCTTCGAAGTGCAGACGGGGATCGGGCAAATCTACTCGCAGATGCACCGGCTGATCGGGGTAAAGGGGAGCGACAACGCGAGTCGCCATCCCGGACTCGCCAATATTGAGCAGGATGCCTCCGTTGCTGGAATCCACCTTGACGTACGCCAGATTGCGCAGCTTCTGCCGGTGATGACGGCGGCGCTTCGGCGCAACGGCTTCGAGGGTTCCAGCCGAGGCAGAGCTAGCCCGATGAGAGCGCGACCACATGCTTAAATCTTAGCGTTCGGCGGAGAAGCGCCTGAGTACCCGTGATGGTTCAGGGTAGAGATCTTCTTCCCGGTGTGGGTTGTGAGGATCAGGCAGTGCGGCGTGGGTCGGGCTCGGCTTGGGGCGTGGGTGCCCCGGTACGGGCGCGGTCCCAGGCGATGAGGCGGATTAAATCGTAGCTGTAAGGACCATAGGCGAGAAAATCCTGTTCGTTGAACAAGCGCTTGATGCCGCAGCCCAGGCAAACCTGATAGGAATGATCGTGGACACGAACCGGCCAACTCATCTTGCCATGCCAGCAGCCGCGGAAAACCATCACGCCGATGCCAGCCAGACTAGTAGCCAACAGGCCAAGCGGCCACCACCGACCCGACTTCTTCACTGCTTCACTCACCCGCCACAACCCTGTAAGTCATTCCAACTACACAGGATATTCCCATTTTGAACGCTGTGCAATGGGTATGGAACTGATTGAATCCGAATCACTTACTTACGAAAGAGCAGGCCATGCCTTCCCACCTTCGTGCCCAGCAGATATATTGCGGTTGTGCCCAGCCCTCTGTAAGTTACAAATTGAAGTTGTGTCGAGAGAACAAGAGACGGGTCGAGAACCTTTCGTCATCATATGATCGTGCCGAACTAGCAAATTATCTTTATTCTTGAGTATTGCCTGATTAGGATTGGTTTCCCGAACGGGGATTGCCGCAAATGAGTGCGAGTCCGAAAACAGCTTTGGAACCTGGTGCTGGCGTGGCAACGCTGGGCTCAGCCTCTTTGCGCGTCGCATCTCATGCAACCTCAAGCGGTGAGGCTCTGCAAGCACTGCTGGCTTTTTCCGCACTGCATCAGCAAATCCGCCATCGCCGCGTGCACGGAGAGCATGATGACGCTGCTTCCAGTCCGGCGGATGCCTGGCAACTGGAACACTTCGTTCTGGATGAAGTCTTGCAGTTGGTGGCGGAGCGCGCTCTGGCGATCACGGGGGCGGACGGCGTAGCTATCGCGCTGGCGGAGGGAGAGGCGATCATCTGCCGCGCCGTGGCAGGAAAGGTAACCCCCGATGCGGGCGTGCGCCTGGACCCGAACTCAGGATTTTCCGGAGCGTGCCTATCGTCTGGACAGGTGGTCCGTTGCGACGATTCGGAAACCGACAGGCGGGTCAATGCCGCAGCTTGTCGTGCTCTAGGCACGCGCTCCATGGTGGCGGTGCCACTGTCGGCGAAGCAGACGAATATTGGCCTGGTGGAGGCTTTCTCCACCGTACCCTACGGATTCAACGACAGCGACGTCCGCAGCCTGACCCTGCTGGCGGAATTGATTCTCGCGGCGCTCCGGCCGGAAGAGGAAGACCGGCTGGCGGAAGTCTCGCAGCGAGTCGTGACGGCGAAGGTGGCCGCAGACAACGCTGCGGATCACACGCCGCAGGATCAGATTACGCAGGATCAACCAGGACCGACTCAAACTAAGGAAGCTCAGCCTGAAGTACAACAATCGAAGATTGTTGCCGAGGTTGAAGAGATTGACCCGGTTAGGCCGGTTCTTGCGATTTCGGAATATGGAACGGCGACCAATTCTCCGCCTGGCCTCGCGGTGATCGTGACCTTGATCGTGAGTGCGCTCGCCCTGGGAACCGGGTTGTGGTGGAACATTCGCCGGCATTCGAGTTCCGTTGCTTCGAAACCGCAGAAGGCTGCCTCGGTGCAAACAAACTCTGCACCACCGATACAGACGCCAACCACTGGCGCGACGGTCTCGCAAGCGATTGCCGTACCGCTGGCCGCCGAGCAGGAAGAAAGTTCGCAACCGGCGCCGACGACAACAACCTCGGGAGAGAAGCCCGAAGTAACCGGCATCCGGCACTGGTCATCGGCGGATTCGAGTACGGTCGTGATTGATCTGCAAGACCAGGTGCAGTATGAGGCGCATCGGCTCTCGCACCCCGAACGAATCTATCTGGACCTGTTCGATACGCGGTTAGTGGCTTCGCTCTTGAATAAGACCATTGACGTGGGCGACGCGCTGCTGCAGCGAGTTCGCGTGGCCCAGCCCACGCATGGTGTGACCCGCGTGGTCTTGGAAACCAAGGGAGCATCGAATTTTTCGGTGAGTTTGGAACCGAATCCATATCGCCTGGTGATTGAATTAAGGACGATCGGAACCGAACCGAAGCCGCGGGCGAAGGTTGAGCTGTTTGGTCCAACGGATCAGGCAGCGCAATCTCCACTTCTAGCAAAGAACACCGGCAACGGGGCGCCCAGATCCGCACTGCAAGCAGGCGAGCCGAAGCTTCGCATTGTGCTTGATGCTGGCCACGGTGGGTGGGACCTGGGAACCGTGGGGCGTAAGGGATTGCTGGAAAAAGATCTGGTCCTTGACATTGTGGAACGGCTGGGTAAGCTGGTGGAGAACCGATTGGCCGCATCGGTAATCTATACTCGCAGCGACGACAACTACGTCGCCCTGGAGAAGCGCGCCGAGGTCGCCAATCTAGCAAAAGCGAATTTGTTCCTGTCGATCCACGCCAACTACAGCGATTTCCCTTCTGCGCGCGGAGTGGAAACCTACTACACCAATACTTACTCGTCGGTACGCGCTCGCATCCGCAACAATGATGATACAGAATCAACTCTGCCAGGCGTCGATTGGACGAAGGTTGATATCCGGGAAAAAGTTCACGAATCGCGGCGGCTGGCGGCCAGTATTCAACGGGCGCTCTACGGTACGTTGTCGGCGACGAATCCCGGGCTTCCCAATCGCGGGATTAAGCAGGCGGAGTACGTAGTACTGACGGGGACTTCAATGCCCGCCGTGCTTGCCGAAGTCTCTTTCGTCAGCAGTCCCACTGACGAGAACAATCTGCAGAGTTCAAGTTACCGCCAGCGCATTGCAGAAGCCCTGTATCAGGGTGTCGCCCGCTACGCCGAGGGGAGCCGGGTTAAAATGGCGAGTGCGGAGCGGCCCGCTGGACAGTAAGCTCCGGAAAATCAAGAGCGCCCCGGATTCGCCCTGTTACTACGCTTTGGTGTTCTTGATCAGTTCCAGGTCGAGGGAAATCGTGACCTCGTCGGCGACTGCAACCCCGCCCGATTCCATCACCTCATTCCAGATGATACTGAACTTCTTACGGCTGATTTGAGTGCTGGCACTGAGGCCGATTTTCTCGTTGCCGCGGGGATCGCGGATAGGTGCGCTCGGGCCTTCGACATCTCCGGTGTTCACGGTGCCGCAGTCGACGGTGGCTTCCACGCTGTCGCGCGTGGGATCCTTCGGATCGTAAATCACTGAGCCCGTCACACCGGTGAATTCACCGCGCACTGTCGAGATCATCATGTGACGCACGCTGAAATGAGCGCCACTGTGGTTCGGATCGATCCGCCAACTGTTCTCCTCAGCGCTCAGAGAATGGGAAAAGATAAGAGATATACCGAGGGTTATGAGAAGGCTGCGCATTCTTGACTTTCCGGCGAACTGCATATGATTGTTTACCCCCACACCAGTCAAATGCCACGACGACCTTCACGGCGCCAGCGCGATGATGCCCCATGGCCCACGGCTAACCTTAACCTTCTGGACCACCTTCTGGCTGGCCAGGTCCACGACAGAAACGTCGTTCGAGGGCCCATTGGCGGTGTAGAGGGTCTTGCCGTCAGGCGAAAGAGCAATGCCCCACGGACGCTCGCCCACTTCAAAAGATCCGCTAACCTGGTTGGTTGCGGTGTCGATGACGAAAATCTTGTGTCCGCGACCGGTGCTCACGTAGAGCCTTGACCCATCGGGAGAGAGCAACACCGCCATCGGCTTGATCACTCCGGGCTGGCCCAGGGAGATGGTTTGAATGGCTTCATGCTTCACGGAATCCACCACTGTCACGGCTCCGTCATTCTCGGCGTTGACGTAAGCCCGTGAGCCATCGGGCAGAAACGCAACCGAACGCGGACGTCGTCCAACTTTAAAGGTCTTAAGAAGCTTCCCTAGGGCAACGTCAATGACGGAAATCGTTCCAGTATCTTCGGAGGTGACGTAGACAAACCTGCCGTCCGGCGTGAACTTGACCCCCTCGGGTTCTTCTCCAACCGGAAATGTCTTGCTCACCTTTTCTGTGGCCACGTCGATCATGGTGGCCATGGCATCATCTTCATTGGAGACAACGATGAATCGGCCATCCTTACTGAGATCGAAGTTTTCCGGGTCCTTTCCGCTTTGAATGAGCCGGAGCAACTTGCCCTGACGCACGTCGAACACGCCGATGCCATCGGCACTCCTGTCCGGCGGTGGAAGCTTGCTCTCGTCAACTCCTGGGCCGCCGATAGGAGAACCGCTCAACGCCACGTAGATCGTCTTTCCGTCGGGGCTGGCGTGAATTCCGCGTGGACGCTTGCCTAGCGGGATGGTCGCAACCACTTCGAGAGTTGAAGAGTCAATTACGCTCAGGTCGCCGGAGTTTTCATTGGTGACATAAATGCGAAATGCCGGACTGGGTGCATTCTTATCGAGCGAACTCGCAGTGATGGCTAGCAGCAAGCAAATCGTGAGGACTAAGAGTCGTGTCGGGTGATTCATCTTTCTACCTTAGAAGCTAAAAGTCTATTGTACCGTCGCAGAGGGATAAGGGAGATGACCACGAGGTAGCGTCTCAGTTTCAAATTGAGAAGGGTGGAACGGATTGCTTGATGAGATCGTGCTTCTAGCAAACTGAGCACTCGCTGCTATACTCCCACCGTGCTTCTCAAACAGATTGGTGCTGGAATAATTGTCGCTGGGATTGTATTCGGCGTCCTAGCAATGAATGTTGCCCGCATTACCCATTCTCATGGATGGTTCTACAAGTTTGGGCCGTTAATTATGTTCTTGTTCTTCGTGGTAGGCGCGACAATAGGAGTTGCGGGAATGATAGCCAACGCCATTCAGGGGCGTCGCAAAAATCGAGACTGAGCCACTACCGACCACGAATAAATTTTGGTTGCGTGTGAATCAGTGGCCAGGGCTGACAGGAACTCCACCATACTTTTGCAGCCACTTCAACTCTTCCCGTACTTTGATCTTGCCGTGCCAGGGATTGTTCGCCAGGTCATGGCCTTCGCCGGGAAAGACAAGCAGCTCACTGGGCACGCCCAGGTTATGCAAAGCGCGGTCGAGCAAATATGCTTCTGCGACGGCCACGCGGATGTCGTCGGAGCCGGCCACGATCAGCGTGGGGGTGCGAACTTTCTCGATTTGAAAGATCGCAGCTTCATCCTGATAACGCTGCGGAACTTCCCAAGGCAATCCTCCGAGATCGAAGGCATCGTCGAAGCTGGTGTCGTCGTTGCCCCAGTTGGCAACGTTCTCCACAGCACCAGCTCCGGTGACGGCGGCTTTGAAGCGCGTAGTCTGAGTAATCAGCCAGTTGGTCATATAGCCGCCGTAGCTGTAGCCACCGACCGCCAGATGCGCCGGATCAGCGATGCCGTCTTTCACCAGCGCGTCGACGCCTTCCAGAATGTCTTTGCCGGGGCGTGAGACTATCTGTGGCACCATCTGTTCGAGGAACTTGTCACCATAGCCGCAACTCCCGCGATAATTGGGCTGGAACACCAGCCAACCTTGGGTTGCTGCCATGCGCTCCCAGCGATACCAATCAGCCTGGAAATGATTGCCGTCAGTGTCGTCCACGTCGTCCGGCCCGCCGTGGATGAGGACGAACACTGGCAGATTACGGGCTTCAAACTTTCCTGGAGGATACAACAGCATGCCTTCGATGGTGGTGCCGTCATCGGCAGTCCAGCGATAGGACTTGCCTTTGGGCAGATCGCGCTCCGTAAAGAACCGGTTGAACGAAGTGACCGGCCGGGCGTCCGCCAGCGAGGTCATGCTTTCGGCGATATAGACTTCGTTGGGTTTGTCCAGAGATGAATGAACAAATGCGATGCGTGGTGAGTGCGCCGCGGTAGCGATTCTCTCGTAGGTGCCCGGCCATCCAGCCAGCTTGGAGAACGGCCCAGACGGAGTGGCTTCAGTGTAGAGCTGAACTTCGGTGCCAAGACGGCCGGGCGCGATTACACCTCCATCGGGATTGACTGCATACACATCTACGGCGCCCTCGAAATCCGCTGCCCAGCGCTGGAGGTCGCCGGTGTCGGCGTCGACCCAGTAGAGGCGTGTCTGCGTGTCGCGATACTTCCCTTCCACTGAACCGTATTCCACTTGAAACAAGATGTGCCGGCTGTCCGTGGCCCACCGTATGCTTTGTTCGACGCCCTGGTTCCGGGTTACCTGGTGCGGCGGACGATCGGAGGAGGCATTGGCCAAGTCCACGGTATAGATCTCGAACTCCTCAACTCTTTCTTCGCGCTGCGAGATCGACTCGGTCAGAAGGGCGAGACGGCGGCCGTCAGGCGAGGCTTTCAGTGCCTGAATCCGAAACGGTGAGCTAGCAATCGGGTGAGCGCCGGGACCCACGCCGGTGGCGTCGTCTGACTTATCCCTCGACGTTCCGCGGGCTGTGTGGCGGGTCAAAGCATCAGCAAGGTCAAGACTGAAAATCGTGTCGCCACGTTCGGCGGCCCGGTACCGGATGACATCCTTCCATTCCTTCTTGTAGTCATCTTTTTGTTCACGACTCCAAGGGATGCGAGTGGCGAAGTAGAGCGTTTGCGAGTCGCTCGACCAGGCAAAAGCGTGAACACTTTCGTCGCCGCTGGTGACAGGGAAAGCTTCGCCTCCTGCAGGCGAGATCAAATAAACCTGCATGGCCCCATCGCCGGAGTCGTGACCGGAGTCATTTCCAGTATTTCGTTCGGAGAGGAAAGCGATCCAGCGGCCGTCGGGCGACCACTGAGGCGCGTCGTCGTGACCGGACTGGGTCAATTGTGTGAGCGTGCCCGCACCGCCGTCGCGATAGAGCCAAAGGTCGTCGCGATAGATGTTCTGGTTCCAATCTGCGCGCTCGGTCTTAAATACCAGCGAGTGCCCGTCGGGAGAAAGCTCCAAGCTCAAAATATCGACGGAGTCGAAGAACTCGTCGAGCGTGAGCTTAGGCTTGCCGGTGGCATGGGCAGAAGTCACGATGAGGAGCAGCAGTGTGACGCGGAGAAAGATATGGTCAGGCATGGGCCGAAACAGAGGTATACCGTGAGAGGGCAGGAGTTGTAAACAGTGGCAGCTTTTAGTTCCCAATTCTCAGTTGAGTATATTGACCAGACCTGCGCGGCGTGGACGAAAAGGACGGTCAGTGATTTGGCCTTCGAATTGAGGCGCCCATCGGCCGGGGACGGCGGTCGCACAGGAGGGACAACCCCCATCGGGCGTGAGGCGATAATCTTCCACAAAATAGCTGTGGCGGCGGATCAGTGTGTCGCCGCAATTCTGGCAGCGGGTGTTCTCATGCTCGCCAACCATTCCCGGCAAATTGCCAGCATAGACGTAGCGTAACCCGGCTTTCTTCCCTATCTCCGCCGCGCGCAGCAGATCTGCCGGGCGGGTGTTGTCGGGATCATCCATTTTGTAATCCTTGTGAAAGGCCGTCACATGCCAGGGGATGTCCGGAGAAACGCTGGCAAGAAATTCAGTTAACCCGCGCAGTTCATCTTCGGAGTCGTTGAAACCGGGAATCAGCAGCGTGACGATCTCCAGCCAAATGCCCATCCCGTGCAGGCTGCGGATAGTCTCGAGGATCGGCCCAATGCGTCCGCCCAGTTGGTGATAGTGGCGATCGTCGAAACTCTTGAGGTCAACTTTGTAGAGATCGATCCAGGGACGCAGATATTCGAGCACCTGCGGAGTGCCGTTGCCGTTCGAAACGAAGCCAGTGATCAGTCCGGCGGCCTTGGCTTCCTTGAAGACAGCGACCGCCCACTCGCTGGTGATCAGCGGCTCGTTGTAAGTGCTGACCAGAACTTTGGCACCCTGGCGGAGAGCGTCTTGTACCAAGGCCTGGGGTGTGGCCTCGAGCGGCGGAGAAACCGCATCAGGATCGCGCAGGGCCTGCGAGGTGACCCAGTTCTGACAATAACCGCAGTGCAAATCGCATCCCAGCATTCCGAAGCTGTAGGCAAGCGCGCCGGGGTAGGCGTGGAAGAACGGCTTTTTCTCAATGGGATCGCACTGCACGCCGCCCACATAGCCCCACGGCACATAGAGAGTCCCACCTTGGTTGTAGCGCACCTTGCAGACGCCAGGCTGGCCATCGGGAATGGGGCAACAGTGTCCACAGGCGTTGCAGCGCACGCGGTTGCGGTCGAGCTTTTCGTAAAGCTCACCTTCGCGGACGTGCTCATAAACTATGTCGCGCAGGGTAGGCACGCTCACGCCTCTGTCGTCATTCTAAACCTGATTCGCGGGGGCGGTTACGGCACGCCGGACGAGACTTTTCCGGGATGCCGCGCCATCCAGTCCTTGACTTCCTTCTGGACCATGCCAATCTGACTGGCGGTGAGACGAGAGGCGATCAGCGCAACGCGAGACTTGCTGGTTTCATCTCCTCCAGCCTGCGCCAGGAAGGACCAGAAATACGCGCGCATGGGATCGGACGGTACGCCGCGGCCGGCCCAGTAGCAGTCACCCAACATGGCTTGAGCCGCAACGTTGTCCTGTTCGGCAGCCAGAGAGAACCAGCGGACCGCCTGCGCATAGTCCTGCGGAACTTGGTCTCCCGTCCAGTAGCGCTCGCCGATGTCAAACTGCGCGACGGGGTCGCCGCCAGCAGCCAGCTGTCGCAGTGCCTCCAGCTTGGAGGCCGAAGCCGCCGGCGGCGCGGCTGCTTGCGGCAACGCCGCAGAACCGAGATCACTGCGACTGATTTTGCTCCAATACTGCATCATCCAACGCTGCTTCACCCACGGCTGCGATGCCCACAGCAAGGCCAGGAGGGCCATCGCCAGGCTTGCCAGGAGAACGTTGCGGGAGGGGTAGAGTTGAAGAATGGGGAGGTCGGCCGGAGTCTCCACCGGAAATTCGTCGTCAACACTGGCTGCAGGGGGGGCGGGAGAAGCCGATTCCGGAAGATTGGCACGCAGCACTGCCGCCGAAACCACCACGGTCAAGTGCTGCAAGGCTAGCTCATGATCGGGCTGAAAGATTTCAGGATAGGGAGAAAAAACTTCGATGAGTCCAATCACAACCCCCTGCGAGCGAATGGGCGCAGCGATCATGGAGCGGATGCCGAGTGCATGGCAACTCTCGCGGTCGACCCGGGGATCGGTTTCCGAATCATGACATCGCAGCAGCATGCCGGAGCGCACACATTCTCCGGAAAAGCCCGAGCCCACCCGCAGCCGCACCCCCACCGCGGGAGCGTTGGGACCGGCCGTGGCCCGGCAAATCATATCGCTCCCGTCGGTCAGACCGATCGCTGCAGCAGTCGATCGCGTGAAAGCCTGTGCCCGGCGCGCGATCAGCTGAAGGGCAGCGTCCAGATCAGATCCAAGCGATTCGACTTCCTTTCCTACCGCGGCCAATGCGGTAAGAACGGAGGTATAGTCATGGTCGTTCTCATGCCAAGGGTCGGGTTGATCAACTGCGCGGCCTTCGTCGGAGCACTGGGCGCAACCCGCGAGCGCATCCGCAAACAGCCATTTCTTGAGGGCATGAACAGACTCCGGTGAGGGGTCGAGAAAGTGGACACCAGCACGCCCGGAAGAGCTATCCGACCAGATCACGGTTCCGCTGGTTTGCACCGAGGCGTTAGTTTCCGGGAGATCAAGAAACAAGTTCTCTTCGCTTCCGACCTCGAGCGGCGATACGGTTTGAATCGCCATGCCGTCTTCGCTGAGATCGATGATCTCGCAGAGGTCCGGATTGGGGTACAGGGCCGGGTTTAACCCGACGTAAGCGGGGAGGTGGAGTTTGTGGCGCACACGCAGTCGCCGCTCTGCCTTGGGATGCGAGGTCGGCTGGACAATCTCCGCCGGATTAGGCCCGAGGGTCGGCATACCGCTGTTGCCTACATCTTACTCTAGCCGGGCGCGGCAGGCCCGCGCGTGGCTCCATTGAGAGTCGGATACTAGTTCCCAGTTCTCAGATTCGACAGGCGCGAGATCGCAGCCACCATCATGCTGGAGAGCAGTTGCATGGTGGCGACATCGCGGTGGTCGAAGGCGTTGGGAGCAGCGGAGAGGACCTCGAATACGCCCAGGGTACGGCGGAAGTGGCGCAGCGGGGCCACCAGGATGGAGCGCACGCCCAAGCGGCGGCAGCTCGCGAGATCAACGCAAGGATTTCTTTCCGCATCGTGACAAAGAACAACTTCGCCGGTGCGGACGCAGTCGGCGGAGATCCCGGAATCGGTTTGCAGCCTTACGCCGAGATCAGGCGCGGTACGGCCGGTGCGGGCGCGGCACACAATTTCGTCACCGTGGCGCAAGGCGATGGCAGCTCCGGTCGCGCCGGTCAAAGATTGAGCACGTTCGGCAATCACACTGATTGCAGGTTCCAGGTCAATTTCTCCAGGATGTATCTCGCGATCGTCAGCACGCACCATGCCGGGGAACGAGTGTGGGCCCGCAGTACGGGCGTGACTGCGCGAGGGAGCGAGAGCGGCAAACGATACCGGCAGGCGAGTGTCAGAACTGGAAGCGGGAACGGTCCGGAGCAGTTCACGCACCAGGCGGTCGAGCTCCGCATCGGCGATCAGGTGCGCCGTCTGCTGCCCGCGCAGCGATCCGCCGAGCACTCGGGACAAACTCATTACCGCTCGGCTGCCGCAAGCCAGACAACAGGGCGTGTTGTTCTTACTGATCAACTCACATTCGACGCAAAACACCGCAGTTTGTAGCTCGATGAAGCTGATGTCCTGACCGGTGAGTTGTTCTGCCATCGTCGAAGCTGATCCTCCAGCAGCGCAGCAAAGCAAGAAAAGTAAATGGCACTCCCGCGCGCAGAAAGTGGCAGAGCTGGTTCAGGCTGTGGATAACGGAGACGGGCGGATGCACCTCGCCGTTCGATCTGACGCTAGCGCTCATTAGGGTCTCCGCATCAGGAGCGCCCGACCGCGACATGCTAAAATTCAATTGCGGCCTAACACTTGAAGATGACTGCCACTTCTACGACTTCTGCCAACCTGTTTTCCGCTCTAAAGAGCAAGATTGAAGAGAAACGCGCCGGGGTTGCGGTCATCGGCCTGGGCTATGTGGGCCTGCCTTTGGCCTTGCTCTACAGTGAACAGAAATTCCCAGTCACTGGTTTTGATATTGATCAGCGCAAGGTTGCCACGCTCGACCAGGGTGGGACATATATTGTTCGTATTCCGGCCACCGACATTAAGGCCGCCAAAGCACAGGGTTTCAGCGCCACTGCTGATTATTCGCGGTTGCAACAGATGGACGCGATCATCATTTGCGTACCCACGCCGCTGAATGAGTACCACGAGCCTGATTTGAGTTACATCACCGACACAGCCAAGGCGATCGCTCCTCATTTACGTGCCGGGCATCTGGTGATTCTGGAGAGTACGACTTATCCCGGCACCACGGAAGAAGTCTTGATCCCCATTCTGGAGAAGGGCAACCGGCATGGACTGAAAGCGGCGCGCGGCGGCGATTCGGATGGGACGGAGTTCTACGTTGCCTTCTCACCAGAACGGGAAGATCCGGGAAATACGACGGTTGCGCGACGCGACATCCCCAAGGTGGTGGGAGGACTGGATGCCGAGGCGTCCGATTTGTCGGCCGCGCTGTACGGTGCGATTTTCAATCGAGTGGTAAGAGTTTCCTCGCCCGCGGCGGCGGAGATGACCAAGCTGTTGGAGAACATTTACCGCTGCGTCAACATTGCGCTGGTGAATGAACTCAAGTTGTTGTCGCTGCGGATGGGGATCGATATCTGGGAAGTGATCGAGGCGGCAGCCACCAAGCCTTTCGGTTTCCAGCCGTTCTATCCCGGCCCCGGACTGGGCGGCCACTGCATCCCGGTCGATCCTTTTTATCTTTCCTGGAAAGCCAAGGAGTGGGACTTCCGCACCCGGTTCATTGAACTGGCGGGCGAGATCAACACCAACATGCCGTACCACGTGCTGGAATCAGTGGGCAAGGCCCTCAACCAGCAGAAGAAAGCTTTGAATGGCTCGCGGGTATTGGTGCTGGGTGTGGCCTATAAGAGGGACATCGATGACTTGCGTGAATCACCCTCTCTGGTCATTATTGAATTGCTGCAGAAGGAAGGGGTTCAAGTCAGCTACAACGATCCGTATTTCCCGACTGTCGGCAAAGGCCGCAAGTATGACCTTCAAATGAAGAGCGCACCGCTGGACAATCTGGCCCAGTACGATTGCGTGCTGATTGTGACCGACCACTCCGACTACGATTTCGTACGCATCGTGCGCGAGTCCCACCTGGTGGTGGATACGCGCAACGCCACGCGCGGCATCAAGAGTCCAAAGATTGTCCACTGCTGAACTGCGCGACAAAGGGACCGGCGAGAGTTGGTATAGCTGAAGAGCCAGCGGGGCCCTCACACTGGTTCCGGTTGGCAAGCCGACTGCCGCGAACTTACTGGGAAATTGAGCTGGCCACTGACGAAAACACGTTATTGGCATTTGCTCCGATCAACCGGATTGTGCCCACAACGATCACCAGAATGACGGCCAACATCACCGCATACTCGGCGACGTCCTGACCCTGTTCGTCAGACCAGATTTGTCGCAAAAATCTTGCCACCGAACGCCTCCTCGCGAACCGTTCCGCCGCAGGATCGGAACCCTAATCCCCCCGCGACACCAATCACAGGGGAACTCAATTGTGAGTTGGTACCACGATAGTAGTTCTTGATCGGCCCGGCGGCAATAGCCCGGACGGGTCGCGTTATGGCACGAAAGTGCTATATCTTCTAGGAGATAGGCTTCAGCGGCAAGGATTGATTAACGGCAAACAGGGCGAGTTCCAAGCGCGTGGAAACCCCCAGCTTGTCAAAAATGTTGCTGAGATGGTGTTTGACCGTGTCCTCGCTGATCTTGAAGTATTCAGCGATCTCCTTGTTGGAGTATCCGGCCACGACGGCCGAAACGATCTCCAATTCCCGCGGAGTGAGTCCAAATTTCTTTTTCCGGGCGTCTTCGCCGGAAGACTGGACCAAGTTGCGCAGATATTGCACCAGGTTGGAGACGCTCTCGCGTCCCACCCAATATTCTCCGGCCATCACGGTATGAATCGCCTTGAGGAGTAACTGAGTGGCAGAGTCCTTCAATACCACTCCACGAGCCCCCAATTGCAAAGCCTCCACGATCTGATTCTTTTCCGCCGCCGCAGTGAGGAGAATGACACGTACCCCGTTCGAACCGGTACCGGTGCTCATCTCGCGAAGGGCTTCCAGACCGGGGTGGCGAGGCATGGCAAGGTCCAGCAACAGGATGTCGGGTTTGAGTTGCCGCGCCAACTTGACGGCTTCCGCTCCGTCGGAGGCTTCGCCGATCACCTTGAGGTCAGGTTCGGTTTCCAGTAGGCGCCGCAAACCATCACGGAAAATCGGGTGGTCATCGGCAATCACGATCCGAGTGGGTCTCTTATCATCCATGAATAGCGCCTTGTTGCTGAGGGATTGTTATCTCCAAACGGGAACCCTGGCCCGGATTTGATTCTATCGTGAGTTCGCCTTCAATTAAACGGACACGTTCCTTGATGACCAACGGTCCCTTCCCCAGGTCGTCGAGTTGCTGTTGGGAAAACCGGCCAGCAAAGGGAAAACCCTGGCCGTCATCTTCGATGATAATCTTCCAGCCGCTATTGCCGGAGCCTAGCCGGACTCCGACTTTGCGCGCCTGGCTATGCTTGCGCACGTTCACCAGGGCCTCTTGCACGATACGTGCCAGCTCCCGGCACACGGGTTGCGGCATGTCGAGATCCTCCAGATCGGAAGTAAATCGGGCCACGATCCCGGTTTCGCGCTGGAATCGTTCCACAGTGTCGTGGATCACACCCAGAAGCTTCTTGGAATCCACATCCAGGGTCTTCATCTGCTGCATGAGTTCCCGCAACTTGAGGACTTCCTCGCGCAGCAATGCCTGGATGCGCCCCAACTCTTTCGGCACCACCTCCGGCCTGATGGCGGATTGCCGACGCAGCACGTCGACCTGCATTTCCACTGCGATGAGCGATTGTACCGCACCATCATGCAACTCGCGGGCAAAGCGGGCGCGCTCCACCGCGCCCGCGCGCAAGCGCAAGCGACGCAACAAAAGCACGTTGTAGACTGCAGGTCCCACCTGCCGCACCAGTTCCTGCAGGAAGCGTAACTCTTCTTCGGTCTCCCCCGTGAGCTTGGGATCCAGCAAAAAAATCCGTCCCCGCCACTCTTGTCCGAAAACGAAGGAAACCATCATCGCCTTGCGGAACTCATGCTTGCGGGCGAGGAGATCGAGGAACTCAGGATTCACGTTCTCGATTCTCGTCTCTGCCTCGTCGAGCGCCAACAGGGAATAGGATTCGCTTCCGTCGGCACCACGCTGCTCGACAAAGCAGGCACCGGCTGGAGACTCGTGGAGATAGACTTCACGGTCGCTGTTGGAGGGATCCAGCCAGCGAAAGCTCGATCCCGCCTCCGAGCCGCTCAATTCACCGATGTACACCCGATAGCTGCTCATTTCCTGGGAGGCAATGACCAACAGACGGGCCCGGTACATCGTGAGCAGCTCGCTGGTAATCTCGTGGAGAGTGCCCACAACACCGGCCTCCACTCGCGCCTTTCCCAGGGTGCGCGCGATCACGGCTTTTTCGGCGCGAAGCTGTTTCTGCTGTTCGGCGAGATAGCCGAGCAGAAAGCCCAGCACTAACAAATAGATCGAGCGCATGAATAACCCCTTGGGCTCGAAGGATGTGGGATCAATGCGCAAGGGAGGTAACCGGTATCGGGCGGCAAGGCTGGTGACCCATGACATCAAGCCCCAATGGAAACTCAATGCCTGAAGCCAAAGCAAGGAGACTTCGGCCGCAGCCGTTCCAACCGTCTCCCATAGACCCCAACGATAAGCCGCCGCGGCCAGGACAAAAACGAAAAACAGAAAGAACGGGTTGTTCTGGCCACTGGCAAAAACCGAAATCAAGGCAGGCCAAACGATGTCCGCGCTATGCACCAGCAAGCGGAACGCAGCCGTGGATTCCTGCCGCCGCCGCAGAAAGATGATGATCACTACGCCTTGGGCCAGGTAGAAGGCCAGCAACGCAAAGGCCCAGAGGGAATAACGAATCTCCGCCGGGTCCATCCAGATGGCGACCAGCGCCGAAACTGCGAGGAATACGCGGGCACTGGCCAGCCAACGCTCAATCCGGCGAACTTCGCCGGGCCCCATGGGGGCCCGCAGTCTCCAAAGGAACCGATCTCGAACTGCTCGAAATGGCAACGGAGTACGTCCCGCGTCAGAAAAGTAGTGTCACGAATGTTAGTTATTCCGCGACCGAAGAGCAAGCGAAACTTCGCGAAACTCTCCCTCAAACCCTTACAAACCAGGGTGCGGAGGATCAGGAGCGGCCGGATGCGGCACACCGGCAGATTACCCAAGTAACTTTCACCGCTGTCCCCCGACTCTACAATGACAAGCATATGTCCAGGCGCTACAAGCTGTGGATTTTCACGGCGTCGGCCCTGCTGTGCACCCAGGCAGCGGCATCGCTGGTGCTGCCTGAAAGCTTTGCCCTGGTTGCGCTGACTGACCTTATCCAACTGTTGTTGCTGCTCTCAGGAACCATGGCACTGCTCCTGGTGACCATGGCCAGCCACGGCCGCGCACGGATGTTCTGGGCCATGATGACGCTGGGTTTAGCCTTCTGGTTCGCCTACCAGGGCCTGTGGTGTTATTTCGAAGTGTTGCTGCGGACGGACGTTCCTACTCCCTTCGTGGGCGACGTGGTTCTTTTCCTGCATCTGGTTCCAATGACCGCAGCGCTGGCGATGCAGCCTCAGGTGGAACAAGATCATCGCACCACCCGGTTGGGGTCACTTGATTTTTCCATGCTGTTGATCTGGTGGCTATATCTGTACGTCGTCACCGTCATCCCCTGGCAGTATGTTTTCTGGAACGATACCCGCTACGAGCACAATTTGAATGTTCTGTATCTCATCGAGAAGATGGTGTTCCTGGGCGCATTAGCAGTGTTGTGGGCCCGCAGCAGCCATTCGTGGAAAACCGTTTACGTGAGCTGGTTCGGCTGTACCTTGACCTACAGCCTGAGTTCCTATCTGGCGAACTGGGCGATCGAACGAAAGGTCTATTTCTCGGGCAGCGTTTACGATGTGCCGCTGGCCGCGTCCATGGCATGGGTCACATGGATTGGACTGGGAGCGCTCGAATCCGCCCCTCAACAAAAGCCGTCGGGCAACTCCAACGGCCACGGAGTCTGGGTGGCGCGGGTGGGCATGATTACGGTTTCTTCTCTGCCCCTGTTCGCAGCCTGGTCGGTGTTCGACGTGAACAGCCCACAGCCAGTGCGCATGTTCCGTCTGTTTGTGACTCTGGCCAGCATGCTGGTGTTGGGCACGATGGTCTTTTTGAAGCAGCATCTGCTGGACCGTGAGTTGCTCAGCCTGCTAGAGGCGTCGCAGCAATCCTTTGACGACTTGCGGCGGGTGCAAGCGCAACTGGTGCAGTCAGAAAAACTGGCATCTCTGGGACAACTCGTGGGAGGCGCAGCCCATGAACTAAACAATCCCCTGACGGCCATGATGGGCTATTCAGAATTGCTGACCGCAACGCCGCTGAACGGCGAACAACGCTCTCTGGCGCAGAAAATCGAACACCAGATTCGCCGCACCCGGACACTGGTTTCGAGCCTGCTGAGTTTTGCCAAACAGGTCCCCGCGGAGAAGACATCGCTGAACATCAATGCCATGGTACAGACCGCGGTCAAGCTCTATCCCCCGCAGTTACGAACCGCAAGCGTCCAGGTATACACCGATCTGGCCAAAGACCTTCCGCGAGTCATGGGGGATTCGAACCAACTTTTGCAGGTCTGTCTGCACATTACAAACAACGCTCTTCATGCTATGGCGGAGACCGGCGGATCCCTTACCGTGAGCACGCGATCCAGCAACGGCACCGTGGTGATCGAGTTCGTCGACAATGGACCGGGGCTGCAGGAGCCGGACCGCGTGTTTGATCCTTTTTATACGACGCGCCCGGTCGGGCAGGGCGCGGGTTTGGGCCTGAGCGTTTGCTACGGCATTATTCAGGAACACCAGGGTACAATTCTCTGCCAGAACCGCCCCGAAGGCGGCGCAACATTTCGCATCGAGTTACCGGTCGCGGCACGGGGTGACTCGGCACCGCCCCATGAGGCCTACGCATCATTGGGGACCCAAGCGCGGTCCGCCGGTGTTTCCTAAGCGGCGCCGGATTCGAGCGTACGTTTCAACTGGCCGCAGGCAGCATAGATGTCACGCCCGCGCGGGCGGCGGACAAATGCCGGCACTCCCGCTCCCAGTAGGATCTGCTGGAATTCTGCGACCCGAGCGTCCGCCGGAGTCTGAAAGGCGACTCCAGGGCCGGGATTAAACGCAATCAAGTTGACCTTGGCGCACACTCCCCGAATTAATTCCGCGAGTTCGCGGGCGCGGTGCGGGCCGTCGTTGACTCCGTCCAGCAAAACGTACTCGAAGGTCAGTCTTTCTCGGTTGCGCAACGGGAAGTCGCGGGCCGCAGCCACCAATTGCTCCAGATTCCACTTGTGGTTGACCGGCATGAGGCGGGTGCGCAACTCGTCGTTGGATGCGTTCAGCGAAATTGCCAGTTTCGGCCGGATGGCTTCTGCACCAAAATCGTAGATGCGGGGGACAATCCCCGCGGTGGAAACCGTCATGCGTGATTCCGGAATGCCGACTCCCTCTACCAGCAGACGCGCCGCCTTCATGAAATTGTCATAGTTCAAGAAGGGCTCGCCCATACCCATGAACACGATATTGACGCGCGACTGTGGGGGAGAGATGCGCTGATCATTCAACACCGCACAGACCTGGCCGACGATTTCTCCCGCGGTAAGATTGCGTTTCAGGCCCAGCAACGCCGTAAGACAAAATTGACAATCCACGGCGCAACCCGCCTGACTGGAAACACAAATTGTGCTGCGGTCCCAGGCGCGCCCGGCCTCATTCGCCTGATTCCCAGCCTCGCTGCCATCGCCGGCTTCGCCGTGGTCGCCTTCCGGCATCCAGACTGTCTCCACCGTCTGGCCGTCCGCGAATTCCATCAGGTAGCGCACCGTGCCATCGCCGGAGGCAAACTTCTTCGCTATCAGCGGCAAGCCCACTGCAATTCCATCTTGGGATAAGCGGGCGCGGAAGTCCTGAGGAAGGGTGGAAATCTGTTCCGGGACCTGGATTCTCTGGGCGTAGAGGGCCTCGAACAGTTGCCGCCCGCGGTAGGTGGGCTGGCCAGACTGCTCCGCCACCGCCGTAAGCTCTTGCAGCGTAAGGCCCAATAGCGTAGTTTTTTTGCCTTCAGCCATGCATCTAAAGTATGTCTCCCTTCGATTGTAGAGGAGTCTGAGGGCAGAAAACCCGAGGAAACCGGCTAAGAACGCTGTGTCTTTCCTTTAACTCTATGATTCTACGCGAGTAATGGACTCCCGCTGGACTGCGCGGGGGTGTGTAACAATTGACCGAGTAGGGCAATCCAGATCCTCACGGCGCTGCCGTGATTTCGAACCCGATCAGTTCCCAGTTCTCGTAGGTCGAAAGAAGCCATGGTCGAAGAAATCCGCAACATTCATCGCGAAGTCTTACCTAACGGCCTGACCATCATTACCGAACAGATGCAGCACATCCGTTCGGTCTCGATTGGAATTTGGATCAAGAGCGGGTCGCGCGATGAGGACCCGCAATGGAATGGCATCTCCCACTTCATCGAGCACATGGTGTTCAAGGGAACGAAACATCGCTCGGCCGAGGACATCGCCCGCCAGGTGGACTCCATCGGCGGTGGCATGGACGCCTTCACCGCCAAGGAGTGCATCTGCTTCAACGTCAAAGTACTCGACGAGCACCTACCTATCGCACTGGATGTGCTGAGCGATTTGGTCCTGAACCCGGTGTTTGCTCCCGAGGACATCGGTCGTGAGCGTGGCGTGATTCTCGAAGAAATCAAAATGGACGAGGACAGTCCCGACTATCTGGTGCATGAAATCTTCACCCAGAACTTCTGGAAAGACCATCCACTGGGAAAGCCGATCTTGGGCACCAAGATGACGGTGAAGAAGTTCGAGCGGGATCCGATGCTGGACTTCTACGCCGAGCGGTTCGCCCCGGGCAATGTCATCATCTCTGCCGCTGGCAACCTGAAGCACGAGCAGTTTGTGGAGTTGGTTGCGAAGCATTTCCGGCACATGAAGCCAGTAAAGAACGGCTTTCATAGCCCGCAACCGGAGATTGTGCCGCGTATTATCATGCGCAACAAGAAATCGCTGGAGCAGGTACAGATCTGCGTGGGCGTACCGTCCCACCCCATTGCCCATGAGAGACGCCACGCTTCTTACATTCTGAATACCCTGCTGGGCGGAGGGATGAGTTCGCGTCTGTTCCAGAATATTCGTGAGCGGCAGGGACTGGCGTACGCCATCTATAGCGATCTAAGCCCTTATCGTGATACCGGATGTCTCTCGGTATACGCCGGCACGTCGCGGGAGTCCGCCGCCAAAGTAGTGCAGTGTATTGTTTCCGAATTTCGCAAGTTGAAATCCGAATCCGTGCCGACGGAGGAACTGCGCCGGTCCAAGGACCAGTTGAAAGGCAGCCTGATGCTATCCCTGGAGTCCTCGACGGCGCGCATGTCGAATCTGGCGCGGCAAGAGATGTACTTCGATCATTTCTATGGGATGGACGAACTGCTGGAGAAGATCGAAAGCGTCACTGCGGATGAACTGCAGGCCCTTGCCAACGAGTTCTTCCACACCGATTCCGTGGCCGTCACCGTCCTCGGCAATCTGAACGGATTGAAGCTGACCCGGGAACAACTGGCCTGCTGACCCCCATATTATCCGGTCCCAGACTGGCCAACTGACAGTAGCATTCGCGAGGGTTTCAAGGCATACTTAGGACGATTAGGCCTTGCGGGGCCTGCGTATGCTATGCCCATCATCCTGAAAGACGATAGCAGCCTCGAAGCGCAGAGCCTTCCGCCGGCTCCGAGAGCCGAGGTGAAGCAGCGCCGCCGCATGCTGCTCGCCATGGCAGTTCTGCTGATTGCGGTAGTGATCGTCTTCATCAAAGACCGCGAGTTGTGGTTCTCGTCTGGCGCCGATTCGGACACCAGCAATCAGAGCGCTCAGAGTGCTGCGGCAAGTGCGCCAGGCCCCATCCCATCCATCCCGGCCGTGGAAACCGCTGCGCCAGCCGCTACGGCTCCTTCCCCTGCCAAGAAGCGACCGACTCCGCGAGCCTCATCTTCTGCAGTCAACACTCCGGCGCCTCCGATGATCTCGGCTACGGATCGTGCTGTGCTACCCCCACTGGAAGTCGAGGTCGTTGCCGGCAACTCGCGTCAGGCTCTGGCTGCGTCCAACAGGTCCGTCAAGGTAGAGATGCAGCCCTCCGCAGGTAACGGCGAAACAACTGCCTCTGCATCGATCCCGGAGAGCAATTCCGACGCGCACGTAAGCCTTTCCCCGAGTACGACCGAAAGAGTTACGCGCTCTGTGCAGCCGGATTATCCCCTGCTGGCCAAGCAGATGAAGGTTCAGGGCGCGGTGGTGCTACAGGCATTGATTGACAAGACAGGACACATACAGGACTTGCACGTGGTCAGCGGACCCACCATCCTCGCCGCCGCCGCCCGAGAGGCGGTGAAGCAGTGGCACTTCAAACCCTACTACCAGGCAGGTAAGGCGGTGGAGACAGAAGCGCGGATCACGGTGAATTTCACGATTTCGACCTACTAATTCTCCGCTCAGGCTAAAACTGATGTCGCCCGCCTCGCGTTTCGGAAACCTGCCTGCAAAAATTAACAGGCGTCCCGACTCTTTCGAGTCATTGGACGCCCGGGCAGCCCTCCCCCAGAACTGCTCACTTATGACCTTAAGTGCAGTGCGTTCTTTTGGGAATAGCCCGTCCGTGCCAGTATGACCCACGGTCGTGCTATGGACGAGGGAAACAACCTCGGCGGCTGCCATAACACCATCGACTGGGGTCGCAAATGTCAATGAGTGATAACGCCTGTTAACGTCAACCACGCCGTCACAGCCTGTGGATGTGGTAGATTCCGCTCGTATGCTGAGCTTCGACGACGAGCGATGGAACCATCTGAAGGGCGGTTACAACGCGCCGTTTGACCCCCGTCCTTCCTTGCGAAAACTTGAGAGTCAGCAGGACACCGCAACCGCTTGGCAGGAATTGTGGGAGGGCTTGCATCACCAAGGCGACGTTGGGGATGCATCATACGCCTCTCTACCGGAACTCGTAAGGATTCATCGCAAAGGGAATGCAGCTGACCGGAACCTTTATGCCATGGTGGCGATCATTGAACTGGCCCGCACGGAATCGCGGAATCCAGAAGTGCCTGAGTGGTTGCGGGATGACTATTTCCACTCTATTCAGGAGCTGGCTCTAATGGGCACCAAGGACATTTTGTCAGCCGACGAATCGGAAACCAAACGAGCCATCCTCAGCGTCATTGCGATTGCGAAAGGTCTTCGGACTCACGGGCGGTTTCTTGTAGCATATTCCGAGGACGAGTTGTCGGAAATGGAGCCATGATGAGTGTAAACGCCTGGTTTGATCAACTGACAAAACAAGCATTGACCGCCCGATCCCGGTGATTGATAATCCTGTCCGGTTTGCGCGCTAGGAGGTCACTTCATCATGATCAGTCGTTGCAAATTCAAGCTTTCATTTCTCTTTCTCCTCCTCTTCATTGCAATATCGGTCGCATCCTCCGCTCAGATTTTCACTACGTTAGTAACCTTCGAAGGGTATCCGACTGACGGTGCTACGCCCGAACGTATGTTTCTTGTTCAGGGAACCGATGGAAACTTGTACGGCACAACGCAGTACGGAGGCACGAACAATGGCGGCACGGTTTTTAGGATTACGGCCGCAGGCAACTTAACCACGCTCTACAACTTTTGCTCCCTACCGAATTGTGCTGATGGTACCTACCCAATTGTAGGGCTGATTCAAGCCACGGATGGAAACTTTTACGGGACGACTGGTTTCGGGGGAGCGCACAACTATGGCACAGTCTTCAGGATCACAACTGGAGGCAAGCTGACCACGCTTTACAGTTTTTGCTCGCAGTCCGGCTGCACCGATGGCGAATTCCCTGCAGGGCTAGTCGAGGGCATCGACGGGAACTTCTATGGGACGACCGGAAATGGGGGTTACATCACCAATTATTGTTATAACAACAGTGGCTGCGGCAGAGCTTTCAAAATTACCGCCGGGGGTGCGCTGACCATACTTCATTTCTTCTGTCTTGAAAGGGGATGCACGGATGGCGAAAACCCGGAATCGGGGTTGATTCAAGCTACGGATGGAAATTTTTACGGGACAACGTTTCAGGGCGGAATCGACGGAGGCACTGTTTTCCAAATCACTACTGAGGGCTCGCTAACCACACTGCATAGATTCCACGGAGCGACGGACGGGGCCATGCCTTTGTCAGGACTATTGCAAGCCATTGACGGCAAATTGTATGGCACAACCACAGCGGGCGGAACCAACGAATCATCCGGCACAGTCTTCAATATCACGCTCGGAGGCCGACTAACCACGCTCTACAACTTTTGCTCCCTACCGAATTGTGCTGATGGTAGCTCTCCAAACGCAGGTCTGATCCAAGCTACGGATGGAAATTTCTACGGCACAACCATTTATGGCGGAGCAAACCAGAATCCTGCGTGCTTTCCTTATAACGATTTTGTGGGGTGCGGTACGACATTCAAAATCACTTCAGAGGGAACGCTCACCACGCTTTATAACTTTTGCAATCAACAAAACTGTACCGACGGCGCTGTAGCCGCAGGCGGGCTTTTTCAAGCGTCCAACGGTGAAATTTACGGAACAACAAGTGGGGGAGGAGATACCTCCTTTTGCTCTCCGGTGGATGGCTGCGGGACGGTTTTCAGCCTCAATATGGAATTCGGGCCTTTCGTGAGAACTCTTCCGGTCGCAGCTGACATTGGCTCTGGACTCGGTATCTTGGGAAACAATCTGACGGGCACAACTAGCGTCGCCATCAACGGTACGTCGGCCAACTTTGTCGTAAAATCACCAACGCTGATTCTCGCCCGTGTTCCATCCGGCGCGACAACTGGCTATATCACCGTGACCACGCCCAGCGGCGTCCTTACCAGCAATGCGCCGTTCCACGTGATCAGGTAAGGTCGAAGGCGATCTGTCAGCAGTTGTCAAAAACTCAACTGTCGTAACACCACTATTTCACTCATTGACTTGGTTGTGGGCTGAAATGAAGGGATTCCAGACCTGTTTCTAGACACCATGAGCGGCCGACTGCAAAGCCGGAGCCACTCCCACCCGGTTCCTCCCTTCGGCCTTCGCGGCATAGAGGGCAGTATCGGCCGCACGCAACAACATCTCGCTGTTCTGGGGGCTCTCGACTTCGTCGCAGCTGGAAGTAATTCCAATGCTGAGAGTGACTGCTAGGGGACCAGCACTGGTCTCGAACTTGGGCTCAGCAATTGAACGGCGCAGGCGTTCGGCACTGGCGGCCAAGTCCGCCGGCTTGCATCCGGGAACAATGACCAGAAACTCTTCTCCGCCGTAGCGGCCCACCGAATCGTAAGTGCGCACTCCCTCCGCCAGACGGCGTCCCACTTCCTTCAACACCGTATCTCCCACCAAGTGGCCGTAGGTGTCGTTGACCTTCTTGAAATGGTCAACATCGGCCATCATCACTCCCAATGGCTGGCTTGATCTCTGCTGACGTTCTATTTCGTTTTTCAGAAAGTTGATGATGGCGCCGCGGTTCCAGAGTGCGGTCAGAGCATCGTGCGCAGATTCATATTGCAAAGTATCGTGAGCGCGGATGAGAGCAGCCTGCAGTTGCAAGATACGCTTGCCGGCCCGAACCCGTGCCCGCAATTCGTCGACGTCAAAAGGCTTGGTCAGGTAGTCATCCGCCCCCGCATCCAGGCCTGCGACAACGTCCTCGCGCTCGTCTTTGGCGGTAAGCAACAGGACGTAGCAATAAGGACCCTGTTCGCGGCTGCGGATTTTGCGGCAGACTTCAATCCCGTCCATGCCCGGCATCATCCAGTCGAGCACAGCCATCGGGGGCGCCGCAGGTTGCTGCAACGCTTCCCATGCGTCGGCTCCGTTTTTTACGGCGGTGACGCGATAGTCCCATTTCTTGAACCAACTTTGGAGGATCCGCAGGAAAATCGGATCATCCTCGGCCACCAGGACGGAATCGAGATTGGACTCCGCTTCCGCGGTATTCGGCATGGAAATGGCTGGATGGTTGAGTTCTTTCACTGCGGCACCACTGTCGCTTGCTGCATTGCGGAGGTCAGACACTCCACTTCCTTTTGGAGCTGTTCGAGTAACGCCGGCGCTTGCGAGAGTTCGCGGTCGCAGCCCATGGCTTCCAGTTGTTTTGCCATTTGGGAAACGTTGGAGGCCCCCAGATAGCCGCTTTCTCCTTTCAAGCTATGCGCAGCTCGTGAGATTCCCTCAGCATCTTTCTCCGCCACCGCTTGTTGCAACCGGGCCATCAGCTTGGGTGACTCTTCGAGAAAAATCCGGCAGATGTCCTGCAACAATTCTTCGTCACCTTCGACGCGATTGAGCGCAGCCGCTTTGTCCCAGGAACTGGCAACCGCGGGCGGGGGGGCATTGCGGCGTTCCGCCGCCACCGTCTCAAGGGTCTGCTGAATTTCGCTGAAACGCACGGGCTTGGTCATGTATCCATCCATTCCGGCCGCCAGACACTGCTCGCGATCACCCTTCATGGCGTGGGCGGTCATGGCGAAAATCGGCAGATGGGCGCCGCTGCGCTTTTCGCTTTCGCGAATTGCCGCAGTGGCGGCCAGGCCGTCCATTTCGGGCATTTGCACGTCCATGAAAACCAGGTCGAACTTGCCGTTGGTAGCGAGCGACAGCGCCTCTCGTCCGTTGTGCGCGATGGTGGCCGCGTGGCCCATTTTTTCCAGAACCCGCATGATCACAGCTTCGTTGACCGGGTTGTCTTCAGCCACCAGCACCTGTAGACGTCGTGGAGCCTCACGCAGGCTGTGACGAGTGACCAACGGCGCCGTCGCTCCTGCCGCGGCATGCTTGCCCAGGGCGGCTAAGAGCGCGGCCAACAGATCGCCCTTGAGAACAGGCTTGAGCAGGTAGGCAGCGATGCCCAAGTCACGGCAGCGCGCCCCCTCTCCAGGTTGACCGGCCGAGGTCAGCATCAGAATGTCAGGACCGGCTAACGTGGCGTCGTGCTGCACCGCTGCCACAAACTCGAATCCATCCATTCCCGGCATCCGACCATCCGTCAAAATGACGCGAAACGGTTCTCCCCTGGCCTGGGCCGTCTTGAGGGCCACCAGGGCGTCCGGACCACTGGCGGCATCGGTGGGACGCATTCTCCATTGCAAAGCCATGCCATGCAGAATGCGACGGTTGGTATCGTTGTCATCCACTACCAGAACGGGCACATCCTTAAGCTCCTCTGGTAGCGCGGGAAGTTCCACGGCTTTGGGCTGAGCCACGCCAAATTGCACGGTGAAGTGAAAGATGCTGCCCTTTTCCATCTCACTCTCCACCCATATTTTCCCGCCCATCATTTCCACCAAGCGGGAGGTGATGGCCAGTCCCAAGCCGGTCCCGCCGTACTTGCGAGTGACACTGGTGTCGGCTTGCGCGAATGCCTGGAAAATGACCTCCCGTTTATCATCAGGGATGCCGACTCCGGTGTCGCTTACCTTGATGTGCAATTCCGCTCGAGCGTCCGCCTGGGGGCGAGATTCGATCTCCACCAAGACCTGCCCCTGGTCGGTAAACTTGATGGCGTTTCCCACCAGGTTGGTCAGGATCTGCCGCAGCCTGCCAGGATCGCCGGTGAGGTGCGAAGGAACATCAGGACTGACGTCGTAGGCCAGTTCCAGGTTTTTTTGGTGGGCGCGCAGCGCCATGGTTTTCATGGTCTCACCCACGCACGCCGTTAGATTGAACTCGATGATTTCGAGTTCGAGTTTGCCCGCTTCCACCTTGGAGAAATCCAGGATGTCATTGATCACGCTCAAGAGAGCCTCGCTGGACGACTTCACCAAAAGCAGATAGCTGCGCTGTTCCTGATTGAGTTCGGTGTCCAGGGTAAGCTCGGTCATACCCATGATGCCGTTGATCGGAGTGCGAATTTCGTGGCTCATATTAGCCAGGAATTCACTCTTGGCCCGGCTGGCGGATTCGGCAGCATCCTTGGCCGCCACCATCTGGACATTCAAGGTCATCAAATCGGCAGTCCGGCGGGCTACTTCCTCTTCCAACGTGTCACGGTGGCGTTGTAGTTGCTCATCCCGGCCTTCGATTTGCGAAAGCATCTCGTTGAAGCCGGTCATCAGCAGCCCGATTTCATCGCTGCTGGCAACCGGGAGGCGCAAAGCGTAGTTCTTCTGGGCGGAGACTTCCCGCGTTGCCTCAAGCAGCCCGAGGATGGGGTCCGAAATCAGTTTCTGCAGCCGGGCCGCCATCAGCAAGGCCGCGCCGCAGGAAAGCAGCAGCACAAAGCCAATCACCAGAGGGTAGGCACGCAATCGGGCCTGCATTTCCGAAAAATCCGTCTCCACGTATACGGTGCCGATAGTTTCCTTCCCGAGCCGAACCGGACGGAACCGCAGCAAGCGCCCGTTTTCGAAAAAGCTGCCGTCGCTGCGGGGCGGTGGTGGTGAAAAGGCCACGCCGTCCCCACTGCGGACGTAGGTAGCGAAAGGCTGGCCTTCGGCCGTATACAGGCAGGCAGCGGTAACGTGCGGTTGGGTGTGTAGCGACCGCAAGACCTCCTTCGCGGCCTGCGCATCATGAAAGGTCAGAGCAGCGGTGCTGTTCTCCGCCACCATGTTGGCGAGAGTGTAAGTGTCGTTCACCATGCCACGCCGCAGTTGGGTAATGTCGTAGACGACGATGGCAAGACAGGCCAACAACAGGGTCAACCCGCTGATCGCCATGATGATCGACATCAATTTCTTTCCGATCGACATGTTCTGCACCCAGCTCACTAGTTTCCTTCACGCTCGCCGCTCAGCACGACTTTGGCCACAGTCAGCAGCCGGGCGCTGATCTTCAGACGTGCGAATTCTGCAGCCTTGAGGTTGATTTCGAAGCGCACCCGGCCGTCGTCCAGCACAAAGTTGATCATTCCTCCCAAGATGGCGAAGCCGGGGGCGTCTCCGACGGTGAGTACGCTGGCACCCTTGAGACCCACGAGGATCGTCCGCAAATGTGCCGTTTCCGAAGCCGCAATGAACAGGATCTGGCAGGCCCGCGCCTGAGGTACTCCGTCAGGATGGGCAATTTCAATGCGGTGGCCATTTACGGTCTTGTCCACAATCACCTGTTCAAAGTCACGTCCAAACGGATCCTGGCCGAGAATACAGACTTGCAGCGCTGAATCGGCACTGGGAAAGGCGTCGGCGGGCCATTCCACGAACCTCGCGAAGTTGAACAGAAACGCCGCCTTCACCTGATACTCAGTGGCCGACTGTGCCTGGGCTGTCGCCGCTAGGGCGCAGAGGGCAACACGGATCAGGAACCGGGGAGGGAAACCCCAGGACAAACGTTCGCGTCTCGAACTTCGAATTTTCAAGCTGTCCTCCTATCAAAAGCGCCATACGAGTTTCGCGTACGCACTGCGTTTGACTTGTGTTGGGGTCAGGCTGGTCAACATGTCGTTGGATTCCAGATGATGGTCACGGAGGAGATTTTGCCCCACCAGGCTGAATTCCAGCCGTTCTCCAAGTTGCCGGCTCAATTGCGTGTCGAGCCGGGTGTAAGAAGCCACCTGCTGAGCCGGCAGGCGTTCGACGAAGTAACTGCTCACGTCCCAAACGAAGTGTCCGGGCAGAAGCAAGTGTGACCTTAGTTGCGCTTGGTGGCGCGGGCTGGAGCCCTCAGTATCTGCGACCGAGGTCGTATCCTGACTGGTTGGGTCGGTATGCAGATGCATTTCGAGCAGCGCGCAGCCTGGACTTAGCGTCCAACGATCGATGATTTTCCAGTTCCCGGAAACCTCGATGCCGTCGGTCGTCCCGTGCATCTTGTTTCCCCACACCAATGGAAACACCAAGTGAGAGGGAGGAGGGCTGACTACCAGAAATGGCGGAGCCGGCTCGGTTGTCGCCAGGTCGCTGTAGCTATTAACGAATGCCGCTACGTCAAGGGAAAACGCCCCGGTGGGTTGGGCCCGATAGCCCGCCTCGTAAGCCACAACGTGTTCCGACTTCTCGTTGGGATTCCCAACCAGAGTGAGCAGAGCCGGCACCCCGCCCGGCGCGGGAAACGCGGCGATGTTGATATCGGCATCCTCCTCGCGGCGGGAGGGAGTACGGGCGGCGCGTGAGACTGCCGCCCAGGCGGTATGTTTCTTTGCCGGGGTCCAGGCCGCACGGGCGCTCGGGTCAACGTCGAAGCCGCCGAAGTAGTTGTTCTCCAACTTCGTTCCCACGGTCAAAAAGACGCGATCCGGTTTCAGGACGATTTCATCCTGCACAAAGGTGCTGAAGAGTTGGAGCGTGCGACCGGCTGGGACCCAGGCTCGGTCAATCGTGCCCACGGTGTAGTCCGAGCTACGGCCATAGTCCACGCCCCAGATGAGATCGTGCCGGGCACCCAAGGCCAGGTGGTGTTGAAAATCAAGATCAAGAGTATCCCTGTTCTCGCTTATTTCCGGGCCATCTCGCTCGAACCGGTTGAAATAAAACTGCAGCGTGGTGTCGGAGCGGCTGGAGAAAACGTGGTTCCACCGGCTTAAGATGTTTCCTCCAGGTATACTCTCGCTCCCGCCTAGATTCTCATTGACTGGCGGAGCTATGGAGGCGATATGCCCGTAATTCGCTCCTTCAATGCCGCCGTATAGATCCCCCTCGACAGTGAGGAAGTCTTTCCGTGTCAAGCTTGCGTCCGCCCGGAACCCGAAATGTGACAGGTGCCAGCCATCCTCACCGTTTTGTCCAGTCGGATCGGGGAAGTGATTGTGATCGAGGTATTTCGTGAAAACCCGGTAGCTGGTGTCTTGCCCGATTTTCCCGCCATACTGTGCAGTGGCCAGCGCCAACTCCTGTGTGCCACCGCCCGCCACCAGTAGGCCGCCCTGGGTATCGGCAGCGGACTTGGTGATAATGTTGATGACGCCGTTGACGGCGTTGGCCCCCCACACGGTTGCGCCCGGACCGCGAATGACTTCGATGCGATCGATGTCCTCCAGCGGAACGTCTTGCGTATCCCAGTAAACTCCTGCAAATAGGGGGGTATAGGCCGTGCGGCCGTCGATCAGTACGAGCAGTTTGTCGGAAAACTGATGGTTGAAACCACGCGCGGATATGGCCCAAGAGTTGGCGTTGATTTGCGCCACATCCACACCCGGCACCATGCGCAGCAAATCCGGGATATTGGTAGCCCCAGAGCGCCAAATGTCTTCCCGCGTAATGACAAAGATCGCGGCCGCCGCCCGAGATATCTTTTGTTCTTTCTTCGACACCGAAGTCACTTGGATATTCATCAAGTCTTCCAGGCTTCGATCCATCAAGTCAGGCTGCTGGGCCTGGCAGTGCAAGCCCAGACAAACAAACATCAGGCCGAACCATCTCCTCATTCCGCGGACTCTTGTTGCATCGACCATTTCGCGCTCCATGAATCCCACTGAGGCTTGGGCACACGCCGCTCGTAGTCGTGAAGCCCTCTACTTGTCTTCGGCGCGGAGAAGATTCTTCTTTACTTCGGACTCGTTACCGGCCCTCGTTACACCGGACACACCGGTTGAAGTCACGTCCCTCCGCTGACGATGAAAAACTTGGATGTCGAGGCGGAGTCATGTCTGAGGTTCGGGATCCCGATGTCATGTTGGCGGTCTTGGATCGCCTACCGATGGGTATCTACATTGCTGATCGAAATGGGACGATCCTGTTTTGGAACCAGAGCGCAGAACGCATCACCGGCCACAAACGCTACGAAGTCATCGGACACTCCCGCAGGGAAAATATTCTGGTGCAATGCAATGAGCGCAGCTGCCCAATGTGTGGAGAGATATGTCCCTTCCACCAAACCGAAATGGATGGGGGAGAACATGAGCAGCGGCTTTTCTTACGTCATAAGAGCGGCCATCCCGTACCGGTGCTGTTCCGGATCACGCCGGTCCCCGACCGCAGTGGCGCCCTACAGCATGTGGCCGGCAGCTTTCATGAACCGCGCGCTGCTATGGGAATACTGCGGGACCGCCGCACTCCAGTACCTTCGATTTGTCTAGACGAGACTACGGGTGTCGCCAATCATGGGTTTATCGAATTCCATCTGCGGGAAAACCTGGCCGGCTTCGCCGAATACCATGTGCCTTTCGGCATCATGTGCCTGCAACTTGACCATTTCGAGCACCTGCGTTCCGCCTATGGCAGGCAAGCCACTGACTCCATGTTGAGAGTGGTTGCCGAAACCTTGCGCAATGGTCTGCGTCCCAGCGATGTGGTGGGCCATTGGGGCGAAGACCGATTCCTGGCCGTTCTACCCAACTGTGGCGGGCGCGGTGCGGAAAAAGCCAGTGAGCGGGTGCAGAAGCTCGTCGCAGGAGCGGGCATTCACTGGTGGGGAGAACAATTGTCGATCGCGACCTGCATCGGATATGCCGACGCGGAAGCAGCCGACACCGTGGAATCGCTGGTAGAACGGGCGCAGCATGCGCTGAAACCCGCCTCCCTCAGCAAGACCGCCGCCGCCGGATCGGGAACAATCGCCAGCCGGCAGACTTCGAGGAGCTAAGCTTTTTTATGTTCGCCATCATTGGCATTGTGGTTGTCTTCGGATGCGTGGCTGCCGGCTATCTGATGGAGCACGGCAAGCTGATGGTACTCATGCAGCCCGCCGAGTTGGTGATCATCGGGGGAGCGGCACTGGGTACCGTGCTCATCGCCAACCCGCTCCACATCCTCAAACAAATTGTGGGCGGGATCGTCGGAGTCTTCACCGGATCAAAGTTCACCAAACAGCGCTATCTCGATTCCTTGAAGATGGTCTACGACCTTCTCAACAAAGCCCGCCGCGAGGGATTAATGACTCTTGAAAACGACGTGGAAGCACCGGACAAGAGTCCCATCCTCTCGAAATACGCGTTCTTCATCAAGGACCACCACACCTGCGACTATTTTTGTGACACGCTGCGCATGGCCATCAGTGGCGTGGAAGCTTTTGATCTCGACCAACTTCTGGATCTAGACCTCGAAGTCCACCACAACTCCGCCAATCTGCCGATTTCTTCGTTGAGCACAATGGCCGATTCCCTACCCGGCCTTGGTATCGTGGCGGCAGTGCTGGGTGTGGTCATCACCATGGGAGCGTTGGGTGGCCCGCCGGAAGAGATCGGCCATAAAGTAGCGGCGGCGCTGGTGGGCACGTTCCTTGGAATTCTGCTGTGTTACGGGCTGGTCGGGCCGATCGCCTCCAATATGGGCAAGATTGCCGAAGAGGAAGCGTCCTACCTTCATGTGTTGCGCGTGGTGATGATTTCCTTCCTTAAAGGCTCGGCCCCCATCATGGCCGTGGAGTTTGCCCGGAGAGCGATCCCCGGCCATGTTCGCCCCTCGTTTAAAGAAGTCGAAACACTCTGTCGCGGCGGCGGCACTGATGCACCTCCGGCCGCGGCTGCAGCGTCAGCCTAGACGAAAAAGGACTCATGGAAGGCGCACGTCCGATCATCATCGTCAAGAAGAAGGGCGGACACGGGGGCCATCACGGGGGCGCCTGGAAAGTCGCCTACGCGGATTTCGTGACCGCGATGATGGCGCTGTTCATCGTGCTCTGGCTGTTGAGCAGCAGCAAGAAGGTCCAGGAGGCTGTAGGCGGATATTTCCGGGATCCGATGGGGACCGCGAAGAACGCCGGCACCAACATGACCGGATCTGGCGTAAGCCTGCCCATCTCCAAAGATGACATGCCCAGACTGAAAGAGGAACTGGAGAAACGCATTCGACAAATGAGCAATTTCGACAAGCTCAAAAACCAGATCGAAGTGAAGATAACCCCCGAGGGGCTACGCATCGAGCTGATTGAAACCGAGAGTGGAACATTCTTTAGCCTTGGCAGCGCCGCGCCTACCGGGAACGGGCAACAGTTGCTAGCCCTGCTGGCAACCGAGTTGGGCAAGCTTCCTAACCATGTTTCCATCGAGGGCCACACCGATGCCAAGCCCTACATGGGAAAATCCGGATACAGCAATTGGGAACTGTCCGCCGACCGCGCCAACGCCGCGCGCCGTCTCATGCAGCAAAGCGGCCTGGGAGAAAATCAAGTGTCCCAGGTTCGCGGCTATGCTGACCAGATGCTGCGCGCGCCCGACGACCCGCTCAGTGCATCGAACCGGCGAATCTCCGTCATAGTGCAAAACATGGAGGCCACACCGGAGACTGCGGACAAGGCCGACGAACCAGGCAAACAGAGCGCGCCGCCCGGCGTGCCGCTGCCACACCAAGATCCCCCAAAACACGAGTAGGGATGATCTCGGTCAATTCCCGGCCGGGACTGGCGCCTGCTCCAACTTCGCCACTTTTTCCGCGAGCTCTTCCGCTACAATAATGCGTTTGCCCTACACGGCAAGAGAAGAGGATCTCGTGATTATTGGTGTGCCCAAAGAAAGTTATGCCGGTGAACGGCGTGTGGCCCTGGTTCCCGCGGTGATCACGAATCTGGCGAAAGCTGGATTTCAGGTTGTGATGGAAGCGGGAGCGGGAGAGCAAGCCGGATACCCGGACGCCGTTTACCTGGAGAAAGGGACGAAAATCCTGCCTGATCGCGCCGCGGTTTTCGCTGGCGCCGAGATCGTGGTTCAAGTTCTCTGTTATGGCCCCGGCCATGTTGCCGGAAAAGCCGACCTCCCATTGATGCGTCGCGGGCAGGTCCTGATTGGATTTTTGCAACCGCTGGACTCTGCCGAAATCTTGCAGCAGATTGCCCAGACCGGCGTGACTTCGTTTGCTGTGGAGTTAATGCCGCGAACCACGCGCGCACAGAGCATGGATGCGCTCTCCTCCATGGCAACCATCTCGGGATACAAAGCGGTGTTGATTGCCGCCGACACACTGCCCAGGCTTTTTCCTATGATGACCACTGCCGCCGGTACGGTCACTCCGGCGCGGGTTTTGATTATTGGCGTCGGAGTTGCCGGATTACAAGCCATCGCTACCGCTCGCCGCCTTGGAGCTGTAGTTTCGGCTTACGACATGCGGCCCGCTGCCAAAGAGCAGGTGCAGAGCCTGGGTGCCCGGTTTGTCGAATTGCCGATCGAGGCCAAGAATGCCCAGGACGCCCGCGGTTACGGCACTGCGCAGGATGAAACCTTCTACGCCAAGCAGCGTGAACTTCTGGGCCGCGTGATTGCCGAAAGCGATGTGGTCATCACCACCGCCTTGGTCCCCGGCAAAAAAGCTCCGGTGCTGGTAACTGCGGATATGGTCAGAGGGATGGTGCCGGGTTCGGTAATCTTCGATCTGGCCGCAGAGCGCGGAGGCAATTGTGAATTGACCAGCCCTGGTGAAACTATCGTAGCGCACGGGATCACTATCATTGGCCGCACCAACGTGGCAGCCTCAGTTCCTTATCACGCCAGCCAGATGTACGCCCGCAATCTCACCTCGTTCTTGCTGAACCTGGTAAAGGATGGCAAAGTGCGGCCTGCTTCGGAAGACGATATTATTCGCGAGACTCTGTTGACTCGCGACGGTGAAATCGTGAATGCCCGGGTGCGGGAGTTCCTGGCGCTGCCAGAAATGGCTGCGCAGGGAGCAACGTAATCTGATCTAGGATGCAGACAGCGCAATTCTGTCCTCAGGAGGCACAATGAGTTCGGCATTAGTTAATGGCCTGTTCGTCTTCATGCTGGCGGGCTTCATCGGATTCGAAATCATCAAGCGCGTCTCGCCCTTGCTGCATACTCCGCTGATGTCGCTGACCAATGCATTGGACGCGATCGCCGTCCTCGGTGCCATCCTGCTGGTGGGTGAGCACAAAAGCAACCTGTCGTTCGTGCTCGGCGTGGTGGCCGTGATCGCCGCCACCAGTAACGTGGTCGGCGGTTTCCTGATCACCGATCGCATGCTCAAAATGTTCAAGACCAGCCGTCCCACAAAACCATGACCGATCTCGCGGGCAATCAACTTCTGCTCGAGATTGTTTATCTCATCGCCAGCGCCCTTTTCATTCTGTCGCTGAAGTGGATGAGTTCGCCGCGCACCGCCCGTCATGGCATCTGGGCCGGCGAACTGGGAATGTTGCTGGCCATCGGCGGAACCCTCTTGCACCACGGAATCGTGGACTACAAGTGGATCGTGATCGCCCTGGTCATCGGGTCGGGAATCGGTGTTCCGCTCGGCTTTGTGCACATGACCGCGGTTCCGCAGCGAACCGCGTTGAGCCACGCGTTTGGCGCCCTATGCGTGACCCTGGTCGGCACCGCGGAATTCTACTTGAGAACTCCCAATGTTCCGCCATTCATGATGACGGTATTGTCGATGGAAGTGATTCTCGGCTCCCTCACGTTTACAGGAAGCCTCATGGCCGCAGGCAAACTGCAGGAACTGCTGCCCCAGCGGCCCATCACCTATAAAGGGCAAAACTTCGTTAATCTTTTCTTCCTTGCCATCGCCATCGGGCTGGCGGTTTATCTGGTACTGCATCCGAGAGCGCGCCAGGTGTTTCCGCTGATGGTGATAATCCCGCTGATTTTCGGTGTGCTCATGATCATCCCCATCGGCGGGGCGGACATGCCGACCGTGATATCTCTGCTGAATTCTTATGCAGGTCTTTCCGCAGCCGCCATGGGATTCGTTCTCGACAGCAAGTTGCTGATTATTGCGGGCGCGCTCGACGGATCTTCCGGCTTCATCCTCTCGGTAATCATGTCGAAGGCCATGAACCGTTCGTTTACCAACGTGCTGTTCGGCGCCTTCGGACAAGTACAACCCGCGGCCGCAGCGGGCCAAGAAGAGAAAACAGTTCGTACTGCCACCGCCGAGGAAGCCGCTGGCATTCTGGCGGCGGCAAACCGCGTTGTCATCGTTCCCGGTTACGGCATGGCCGTCGCGCAGGCGCAGCACAAAGTTCGCGAACTTTACGACGCACTCACCAAGCGCGGCGTTGACGTGCGTTTCGCCATTCATCCGGTGGCAGGACGAATGCCCGGCCACATGAACGTACTGCTGGCCGAGGCCGACATCCCTTACGACAAGCTAATTGAAATGGACGACATCAACGGTGATTTTCCCCAGACCGATGTCGCGCTGGTGATCGGCGCGAATGACGTTACTAACCCGGCCGCGCGCACCGACCAATCCAGCCCAATCTTTGGTATGCCGATTCTCGACGTGGACAAGGCTCGCACCGTGATGGTCATCAAGCGCAGCATGAGCCCCGGTTTCGCCGGCATCGACAACCCGCTCTACTACCTCGACCACACGCTAATGCTGTTCGGCGACGCTAAAGCCTTTGTGAACAGCATTGTTCACGAGCTAGCGGGCAATACCCATTAGCCCCTGGGGATTCCACGCCCTACATGATACAAACCTTCCGTATACACCTTATTCCTTAATAACTTACAGAGGCAGCACCGGACTCGCCCTGCACATCTAATCACCAGTTTTGTGGTGCTGCCCAGGAACCACTCCTGAGCGTGCCCAGGGCTCGCATTTGAGCCCGTTACCTTCGTCACCAGAAGTACACGATTTGCGCAACTGGCCCGGCAAATCCGAGTTTAAGGTTGAGAGGACTATGTTCGTTCGCACCCCATATCGGCGCCTGCAAATCTTCGCGCTTTTCGTGTTTCTGGCGGTCATGCCCAAGGCGCACGCGGACGCGACCCTACTGCTGGAAGAGCCTTACGGACACTTTGGCGCGTTTACAGCGACCGGCCACGCCGCCGTCTATTTGAACCGGGTATGCGCGGAAACTCCGGTCCGGTTGCGGCGCTGCCTGCCGGGCGAAACCGGTGTGGTGATCAGCCGCTATAACAAGGTCGCAGGATACGACTGGATTGCAATTCCTCTGATTCCGTACCTTTACGCGGTGGCAGGGCCGGAGGACGTTCCACTCTTCGTCAATCCCAAGGTGGTGGCCTTTCTCCGCAATCAGTATCGGAAGACGTATCTGGAAGAGATCGCCCCCGACGAACCCAACGGCGAGCCGCCCAGCGGAAATTGGACGCAGTTGGTGGGATCGTCTTACGACCGGACCATCTACGGCTACCAGATCGAGACCAGCCCCGAGCGGGATGACGATTTCATCCGCGTGTACAACGAGCGAAATAACCAATCGCGCTTCAATCTCGTGGCACACAATTGTGCCGACTTCGCGCGCGGAGTCATCAACTTCTACTATCCCAGAACACTGCATCGCAATCTGATTGCAGACATGGGCGTCACCACGCCCAAGCAGATTGCCAAACTGCTGGTGAAGTTCAGCGCCAAGCATCCTGAGCTGCAATCTTCCAGTTTCGTAATTCCCCAGGTGCCGGGGAGCGTGCCGCGCAGCACCGCGGTGCACGGGGTCGTGGAGTCGTTGTTGAAGTCAAAGAAATACGTGGTGCCGGTTGCTGTCTTCGAACCGGTGGCTGTAGGGGCTATGGCGGTGGCCTACGTCAGCGGCGGAGGCAGATTCGATCCTAAGAAAAACGCACTCGTGCTGGCTCCAGGACAGCCGCCGGAGCCTCCACTTGCGACGGCGGAGCGTCGTAGTTACCAGCACGAACTGAATAGCGCGCTGGCGGAGGCGAATCCAGAGCTGAAGGCCCGCAAGACCGAAAAAATCTGGGCGCAGCTCGAGAACAGTTCCGAGCCTCAACTCGACGAATACGGACACGTCACCTTGCGAGTGCAGTTGGATGAGCAGTGGGTGGATGTGGGCATCGCCCGTAAAAACATTCTGAACAGCGGCACTCCACCCGATCTCGCGAAAGACCTTCTCGCCGCCCGCTTGCGGGAAGAGCTGCGGTCCAGCGATAGCCCCCGCGCTTCGCAGGTCGACGTAATAAACGACTGGAACCTGCTTCGCCATGTGCTACCGCCCGGCACCAACTGAGAACACCCGCCCGAGTCACTTCCAAAGGTTTACAATCAGGCCCGAACTTCGCCGCACGTCTCAGTTAATCGCAGCGCGATGGAGGGGGAATGGGCCGCCTCACCGGTATTCTCGGAATTCTGACCATGCTGGGCCTGGCGTTTCTCTTTTCCACCAACCGGCGAGCCATTCGTGGCAAGACCGTGGCCTGGGGCCTGGCACTACAGTTTGCTTTCGCAGTGTTCGTGTTAAAAGTGGAAGTTGGCCGGGCCATTTTCCAGAAGGCTGGCGACGTGGTCAACCGCCTGCTCAGCTATTCTTCTTACGGGTCGCAATTTGTGTTCGGCGATCTGGGAAAGCCGGGAGGGCATCTCGGGTTCTATATTGCCTTTCAGGTGCTGCCCACAGTTATATTTATTGCCGCGTTCTTCGCGATTCTCTATCACTATGGGATCATGCAGTTCGTGGTGCGACAGGCGGCGCGGGTGATGACGCGCTTCATGGGCGCGAGCGGCGCGGAGTCGCTAAACGTAGCCGCCAGCATTTTCATGGGACAAACGGAAGCACCACTCACCATCCGCCCCTTTCTCCCGGACATGACCCGCTCTGAGTTGATGACGGTGATGACCAGCGGCATGGCGCACGTGTCTGGCGGAATCATGGCAGCCTATATCGCGTTTGGCGTGGAGCCAAAACACATTCTCAGCGCCGTAATCATGACCGCGCCGGGAGCGATTGTGATTGCGAAAATGCTGGTGCCGGAAACCGAGATCCCCAAGACCGCCGGCCGCGTGGTGATGAGCCAGGAAGAAGTGGATGCCGAAAAGCAAGAAAACCTCTTAGGCGCGATCGCGCGCGGAACTACTGACGGCCTGCACCTCGCGCTCAATATCGCGGCTATGCTGATTTCGTTCCTCGCCCTGGTAGCTCTGGCCAACGGCATTCTGGGCGGCATCCACAACGGCATGGCTCACCTGGGAATCACTTGGTTCCCCTCCAGCCTGGAAACGATTCTGGGAACGTTGTTTGCTCCCGTGGCCTGGATTGTGGGCGTCCCCTGGCGCGACTGCGTGGCCATCGGCAACCTGCTGGGCACGCGCATGGCGCTGAACGAAGTTGTGGCGTTCTCCATGCTGGGGCCGCAACGGGCGACCCTCGATCCGCGCTCGTTCACCATCGCAACCTTCGCGCTGTGCGGCTTCGCGAATTTTGGTTCTATCGGAATCCAGATCGGCGGGATCGGAGCGTTGGCGCCGAATAAACGCGGCGAGTTAGCGCGACTTGGCTTTCGCGCCATGCTCGCCGGAACCATGGCCAACCTGATGTCAGCCGCCGTTGCGGGGATGTTGCTATAGAACCAGACGCCTCATACATCCGTCCCATAAACCGGGATCACGGCCCCATTCACATCTTTTCCCGATTCGCCGGCTAGCCAGGCAATCAGACTGGCAATCGTCGCAGGACGGACCCACTTGGAGACATCTGCATTGGGCATCGCCTTGCGGTTCACGGGAGTGTCCATCGTGCCTGGCAAAATCACGTTGGCGGTCAGTCCTGCGTCTTTGTTTTCGAGAGCCACCGTTCTAATCAAGGACACCATCGCGGCCTTCGACGCGCTGTAAGCTCCGACTCCGGCGCCGGGTTCGAGCGCGGCGCGGCTGCCGATGGCAATGATGCGTCCGTTGCCGGTCTTGCGCAGAGCAGGAATTGCCGCACGCAACAGATAAAACGTACTGTTGAGGTTGAGGTCAAACATGCGCTGAAAAACGGCATCGTCAGTGTCGGCGATGGACTTTCCGCCGGCAAATCCTCCAACGGTATGGGCAAGTACGTCGATTCTTCCGAAGCGGGCCGTGACGCTCGCAACCATGGTCGCAGCTCCGGCAGCGGTCAAGAGGTCCGCCGGCAAAGACGTAAACGCGGGATGGTTGAAGCTCGACTGTTTAATGTCCCTGGACACGCCCACCACCGTGGCTCCCGCATCGAGCAGGGCTTGCGTGACGAAGCTTCCCAAGCCTCCGTTGGCCCCAGTCACAATTGCAATTTTGTTCTTCATTGAGATTCATCCCTCTTGATGAGACCAAAGGGCCTGGGTGTTGTGGCGAAGATGGCTCCTCAGATTTATGAGCCGAACCTACAACCCTTCGGTTAGAAGTTCTAGGAACTATACTACTGCCATGCTTGGAGTTGCTGCACTTGGCGCCAGTAAGGAAGAGATAGATGCTGAACACCGTGGAAGAGATACTTGCTCGCGGGATGAGGGGATGGTCACACTGCTGATTGCGTTCATTGGATTCTCTTTATAAGTTGTTCTTGTTTGACTCTGCAATATTTGCACCGCAATCAACTCGCCACCGGGGTCGAGTGAACATTGGCGATACCTGCAAGCTCCTCCATTTGCCGCAGGACAGCCGAGAAGTCCTCTTGACTATTGTGGGCCAGCTCATCGGAATTGACGCGAAAAGCCACCTCTGTCGCCGGCATGAGAACCTGCTCTCTTGCCGCCGCGGCCAGAATCAACTGAAAGTCTTTATTCATCAGGCGCAGTGGAAACTGCGGGTTGTAATCGTTGATCGCAACTCTCGCCAGCTTTCCTACGTGAGCCGGAGCGATCACAGCTGTCTTGGATAAGACTTCGAGTAACCGTTCGCGGTTGAGGCCAACTTTCTCCCCAAGGGCCACAGCCTCGGCGATCGCCTGCATGCCAACTCCCAACAACGTGTTGACGACTAACTTCATGGCTGTTCCAGAGCCAGGACCACCCAGAACAAAGTATTGTTTTGCAACCGCCTCGAATATGGGCTCAGCAGCGCCGAAGAGTTCTCGGTTGCCGCCCACCAGAAGGGTGAGAATGCCTTGCTCCGCAGCAGGAGTGCTGCCTGAGATGGCGACATCCAGTACTTCGACGCCCCCTTGGGTGCCGAGTCTGTGCAGTTCGCGTGAGGTCTCTGGAGAAATCGTGCTCATCTCCAGCACAGCGGTTCCTGGCCTTGTCCCAGCAAACACCCCCTCACGCCCCGTATAGGCGCTGCGAACGGCTTCATCGTTGGTCAGACACGAAAGAATCACATCGGCAGTGCGCGCCAATTCAGGAATGGTCCCAGCAACGATACCGCCCTGTGCACGGATGGCTTCCGACTTGAGGATATTGATGTCGTATATGACGAGTTGGTATCCGTGATCAAGGAGGCGGTGTGCAATCCGGCTTCCCATGTTACCCAGGCCAATGAAGCCTAGTTTCACCTGATTTGTAGTGAGACGTTTCATAGGGTTGTCTCCTTTGTTTCCTCGGTGTTGGATATCTCATCATTCGGGTGTGAGCCACAGAGTCTCGTAGTCACCCGGTCGCAAAAGATTCCGTGGAAGGTCAAATTGTTCTTTCTCACGCAATTCACAGCGCCAATCCCTCAATTGCCAGTGCACGCAATCCATCGGCGTCAAGCACTTTGCCCTTGACCACAATCCCCGGAACCCCTATACGGTCGAGAACCTCCTCGGGGAGCCTTATGCCGTTGCGTTCGCCGAGCACAACATACGGTTGTCCGCCGTGGTCAGGCACAAACACCAGCGGACCGCCAGCGGCTGCGCACATCTTCGCGCAGAAGGCGTGATCGTAAGCGTGCCTATGAGTGCCAAGGTAACAATTCGCGTCGGTGACTTCCCCCCGGATCTTCACGGCCTGCCCCTGCATTGTTTCTCCTACAAACAAATCGACGTTCCCCTGCTTTGCCATTCTCCTCGCTCCCGCCGGGTCGGAAACCATGCCCTGCACTTGCGAAAACGGCATGCTGTTCAGACCATACCGATCCCCGAATTGGAAAGCACACAATGCCAGGGCCGCGAGTGCGAGTAACGCAATCGTGGACTCTCTACTTGGATGTGTCCTTCGCGCCCGGTCTTGCATGGCCTTGCGTTCACTCGCTTTGCTGGCTGTCGGAACTTGTATAGCTAATGCGCCAGATGGAGTTCGAGCCGTCATCCGTTACCAGCAGCGACCCGTCCTGAGCCACAGTGACGCCGACGGGTCTTCCCCAGACGCGCCCATTGTCGAGCACAAATCCGGTCACAAAATCTTCGTATTCGCCGCTGGCCCGGCTTGTTTGGTGCAGAGGAACACGGATCACTTCATATCCAGTGCGCACTGACCGGTTCCATGACCCATGCTCGGATGAGAAAATGTCTCCCCGATATTCAGCAGGAAATTGAGTTCCTTCATAGAACGTCATCTCGAGTGAAGCGTTATGAGGTTGCAACAGTACGTCTGGAACAACAACCTTATCTCTCAACTCTGGATGCTTGCCCTCATGGCGCGGATCTTGATGGCTGCCGATGTACCACCAGGGCCAGCCATAGAAGCCGCCTACCTCCACGTGGGTGATGTAGTCGGGCACGAGGTTGTCTCCCAAGCCGTCGCGCTCATTGACCGAGCACCACAACTCACCGGTCTTGGGATCGATCGCCAGCCCGCCTCCTGCATTGCGGATCCCATACGCGTACACGCGCATCTCTGAACCATCGGGGTTGAATTCCAGAATATCGGCTCGATTCTCTTCGTCCGGAGTGGTGTCGGGATCGTCGACATTCGACGACGACCCGACGCCAACGAACATCTTCTTGCCGTCGGCCGTGAACTGCACGTCGCGGGTCCAGTGCCCTCCGCCATGTGGGAGGTCTGCAATGTGCTGAGGGGGGCCGCTTGCTTTCAATTCTCCATTCTGATACGGAAACCGGACCACCGAGTCGGTGTTGCCGACATATACCCATTGCGGGTTGTCTCCAGGAGGATAGAAGGCGATGCCATAAGGCTGGTTGAGTCCGGTGGCGAAAATGCCAGCCTCTTCGGGTTTACCGTCGCGGGTGATTCCGCGGAACACTCTGATTTTTCCGCTGCTGCTTTCTGCCAGGAAAACGTCGCCGTTGGGGGCAGTCCGGATCAACCTCGGATTATCCAGTCCCATTGCGTACTGTTGAACGCTGAATCCGGATGGCGCTTTCGGCCAGGCACCTTGCGGACGAGGCACGACCTTGGGTGCATTGCCCGCGGAGTCAGTGCCATACGGCGCTGGTAGATCTTGCACTGTGATCTTGCGGACTTTTCCCGGTTCCTCAAAGCGGAAATCTGTGTAGGGCGGTTGCGGCGGCGGCGCATTCGTCTTGACTGGCTTCGTGTTGGCGGACGCAGAGTCGGCCTTTTGTGCGCCCGGTGAATTCTTGAGTGACTTCAAATAAGCGACAATCTGCCATCGTTTCTGCTCGGGCAAACTGGCCCAGGATGGCATGCCATTATTGACAGATCCAGTTGTGATAAACCAGAAGACCTC
>Ga0070765_100000017_pt1 | contig 136655 bp, 121 predicted proteins | sample HubBroMetageWFT5_FD_71516 | JGI IMG/M metagenome (GOLD analysis project Ga0070765, IMG submission 71516) | Warmed and freeze-thawed soil microbial communities from the Hubbard Brook experimental Forest, New Hampshire - Hubbard Brook CCASE Soil... | ecosystem: Environmental > Terrestrial >...
GTAAAGGCCGCGGAGCAGATTAAGTTCACGCCGGCCTTGCATGAAGGTCAGCCGGTTGATTCGACGGCCCTAGTTCACATCATTTTCGAACTTATTTCATGAGGAGCGCTATGCGTGGTTTCAGAACAATCGTCTTCTTGCTGCTTGTGTCCTCGATGGCAGGTGTTGCGGCCGAAAACAAGGTACCAGCTTCGCTCTCCTTCGACCAAACCGTCGACCGGGTGGTAGAGCGCGAACACAAGTTTGTCGAGACCATGCAGCGCATGCACCCTCTGGCCGAAACCTACATCCAGAATCTTCATGAAGACAGCGATCGTAACGTCGAGCCGGTAAACGACCAGTACTTCCTGGGGCGGGTTGACCTGAATAATGGTCCGCGAGATTCCGTATTCCAGAAGCACCACAAAGGATTTCTGCGCCACGTTGTGAATCCCTTCTCGGCCGCCCTGTCGACCAGGTTTTTGCCGCAGGGCTTCGCGCAGATGGTGATACTCGATTCAGACTTCCAGAAGAACAATTACCATTTCAGTTTTGTACGGCGCGAGTTTCTTGGCGAAGCGCGCTGCATCGTTATAGACGTCCAGCCTAGGGAGAAAGCGCCGAAAGGGCTGTTTACCGGCAGAATCTGGGTGGAAGACCGCGACTTCAATATTGTCCGCTTCAACGGGACCTATTCCGGACATTCCGATTACACGTATTACCTGCACTTCGACAGCTGGCGTTTTAATCTGCAAGCCGATATGTGGCTGCCTTCTTACGTCTACGTCGAAGAGTCGGGCACACAGCATAACAGTGCGCTATACCACGATTTGTATCTCAAGGCGCAGACGCGTCTGTGGGCGTACGATCCGGAACAACTGAATCACGAGGAAGAGTTCACCCAAATCAAGATTGACAACGCGGTGGATGATCGCCCTGCTGCCAAAGATAACGCGCCTGTCGAAGCTCAGCGCAAGTGGGAACGGATGGCAGAAGACAATGCAGTGGATCATTTGCAGAAGATCGGCGTGCTCGCGCCTCCGGGCGATGTAGACAAGATCCTACAGACCGTGGTCAACAATCTCATCATCACCAACAAGCTGCGAATCGAGCCGGATGTGCGCTGCCGTGTGCTGCTGACCTTGCCTCTGGAGTCTTTTACCATCGGGCACACCATCGTTGTCAGTCGCGGCCTACTGGATGTACTGCCGGATGAAGCATCGCTGGCGATGATCCTGGCTCACGAACTTGCTCATATCGCATTGGGTCATCATGTCGATACCAGGCTGGCCTTCAACGACCGCTTCTTTTTTGCCGACGCCGATGCCTTCCAACATCTCCATTTCGAGCGGAACGCGGCAGATGAGGAAGCTGCCGACAACAAAGCTATGGAGTTGCTGGAGAGCTCGCCGTACAAGGACAAACTGGGCAACGCGGGGTTGTTCCTCAAGACCTTACAGGCTCATTCACCAGTGCTCACCAATTTGATCAGTCCCCGGCTGGGCAGCAAAATGGCGAGTGGTAATACCACCCGGATGGCTGCACTTTTCAACTCCGCGCCAACTCTGGAGAGGCAGCGGCTCGATCAGGTTGCCGCGCTTCCGATCGGAAGCCGGATCAAGTTGGATCCCTGGAGCAATCAATTAACCATGGTGAATGCGAACCCGGTTGCGCTTGTATCTCCGAGGGAGAAGATGCCGTTCGAAGTCACTCCATTCTTCCCCTTTCTAAGCTATAGCCAGACTGACAAGAAACTTGTCGCTCAGGGTCCAGCAAATCCCTAAAGCAGATTCTCGAACAACGTTACATTTCGCTCCCCCGCGGCGGTTAGAACCCCCAAAGCCCTCTCAAACCGTACCAGCGATGAGGAAGGACGTAATGAGAAACACGATGAGAACCACAGGAACCGTCTGTTTTTTCGTGTTCGTGATGGTAGCGTCCGCCCTGGCACAAAGCCGGCTGGTATCGGGGCCGTCCCCTGCAGTTGCTGGCCCAGCCTACGACATAAGCATTGGCTATAGCTACCTCAGCATGCCGATTTCCTCCGCCGGACGTGCAAACCTCAACGGGTTGGATTTTAGTGGCAACGTCGCGGTAAGCCCGCGCTGGGGGGCAACGCTCGACTCCAGCTACCTGCGTACGTCCGACGTCCTCAGCACCCCCCACCAAGGCTATGTGCTGAGCCTTCAGACTGGTCCAGTGTTTTCTCTCATGCAGCACAGAAACACCAGGGTGTTCGTTCGTGCGCTGGGCGGTATGGCTCTGGTCGACGGCGCAGTGCCAGTCAGCGCGACCTCCTACTTTCATGGATGGTCGATGCGGCCTTCCTATGCGGTTGGGGGAGGAGTCGAGCGCTCCGTTTCGGAGCAACTAGCGGTCCGCGTCATCGGAGACTATGTGCGCACGACGTTTTATGACACTGCCGGCGCCACGCAGGCTCAGAACAATCTTCGGTTAACCGTCAGCTTCGCCTTTCGCCTGAAACAGCATCCGCACAGATATAGCGCACAAGTACGGTGATGGAGTTGGCGGTGTGCACTTGGAACGCTGCTTTAGTCCTCAGACTTCAAGGCTCTCGGATTCAGCTGTCTAGAATATAGGATTCAAGCCCTGCCGAGGAGCTTCCTCTCAATGACATACAACCGCGCAATTCATTCGCACATTTAGTCGACGGTCTTCAGCAGTATTCAGCCTACTTCTTGCTGCCTTTTTCGAGCAGGGCGCGGGCGGATTGCAATTGCTTGCGCTGGGCAGCGTCTACTTTGGGATAGGCCAGCTTGAGATCTTCCAGCGTATCCACAATCACGGCGGCCACTACCGCGCGGGTGAACCATTTATTGTCCGCCGGCACGACATACCACGGGGCGTGTCCCGTAGAGGTGTGACGGATCGTCTCTTCAAAGGCGTTCATGTAGTTTTGCCAGTAGCCGCGCTCGCGTATGTCGGCGGCGGAGAACTTCCAATTCTTGGCGGGATTGTCCAGGCGTTCCTCGAAGCGGCGCTTTTGCTCCTTCTTCGAGAGATTCAGGAAGAACTTGCGCACCACAGTTCCGTTTCGCGCCAAATAGCGTTCGAAGGAGTTGATGTCCTCAAAGCGGTGCTTCCAGAAATCCGCGGTCACGAGCGGCGGAGGTATTCTTTCACTCTTCAACACCTCGGGATGAACTCGCACAATCAGTGTTTCTTCGTAGTAGGAGCGGTTGAAGATTCCGATATGTCCCCGCGCCGGCAGATGCTGCGTGCTCCGCCATAGAAAATCGTGATCGAGCTCTTCGGAACTAGGAGTCTTGAAAGAATAGACCTGGCAGCCCTGGGGATTCACGCCAGTCATAACGTGTTTGATGGCTCCATCTTTTCCGGCAGCGTCCATGCCCTGAAAGATCAGCAACAATGCCGAGCGATCCTGAGCGTAGAGCTTATCTTGCAGCTCAGTCATGGAGACGATGCCGCGCTCAAGAACTTCTCCCGCCTGCTCCTTGGAATGCAGCGGCCCGGTGTCGCCGGGGTCAAAGTCTTTCAGGCGGAACTTCTTGCCATCATCCACGCGAAAAGGCTTCGCCAGCTTGTTGGCCCAGCTCATACCCACTCTCCGGAAGTCACGGGCTCGGCTTCCGCCACGTGAAGGATGTGTGCCATCGCATGTGACGTTTCCACCTCAATAATAACCGAGCCAACCGCGAGTGCGTTCCCGCACTCCCCGATAGGACATGTCCGTATTCCCTGCTTTCGCTACCGCACCGAGCCCAGTCTGGGCGTGATTCCGGCCTTCGGAAAGCGGACTTCCGCCAGTTCGCAGTGCGTCCTTCCGCCATCTGTCGCCGCGACCAAGCCTGAGTGAGACTGTCCTTTCACACCGGCGGCATCGGAGTTCGGGGAGATTACTGCAAGTCTTCTGCGTATTATGAGCACACAAATCAAGGCGAGAATCCGCTTCGCGCACTGGGAAACAGTTGTGGTTTTCCTGGCGCTCACGATACTGGCCGGATGTCAGGGTCTGAGTGCTGGTGGCAAGTCGCAAACTCCTCCGCCACAGCAGAACGATTCCAACGGCAGCCTGGGAGTTAACCCCCTCAGTATGGACTTCGGCAGCGTGCCGATGGGCAGCAACAAGACTCTGACTTTCACAGCGACAAATAACGGCACCTCTAACATTACGGTCTCGAGCGTTACACTTTCGGCGCCGCAGTTCATCCTCAGCAAGCCGAGTATTCCAGTAACCGTTGCCGCTGGTCAGAGTGCGACCTTAAGCGTGGTCTTTGCTCCCACCGCAAGCGGAACCGTCACGGGGTCAGTGACCATTGCCAGTGATGCATCGAACAGTTCGGTGGCAGTGTCGTTGCAGGGCGCCGGCGTGGGTGCCGGCCAGCTCAGTGAAAGTCCGGCCACCCTCAGCTTTGGAAGCCTGCCCATTGGTAACAATCAGACTCTGGCGGAAACGCTGACCAATGTCGGCAATTCCAGCACCACTATTTCTCAGGCTACTGTGACCGGAGCGGGATTCACTTTGAGCGGCTGGTCGCTGCCGGTGACGCTGGCGGTCGGGCAGAGCACGAGTTTCAATGTGGTGTTTGCACCTCAGGCTAGCGGGACGGTCAATGGCAACGTCTCCATTGTGAGCGATGCCATCAATTCCCCACTGAACCTGGCAGTTTCGGGCGCCGGCCTGGCGCCGGGCTCGCTGTCGGCGAATCCCCCGAGTATCAGCTTTTCGAATGTGCAGGTGGGAAACAACCGGAGTGTTTCGGAGACCCTGACAAATTCCAGCGGTTCCAGTGTAACCATCACCCAAGCCGCACCCACAGGTGTAGGCTTCAGCGTAAGCGGCCTCAGTCTGCCGGTGACTCTGGCGGCCGGTCAAGGCGCGACGTTCAACGTGGTATTCACGCCACAGTCGGCGGGAAATGTCAGCGGCAACCTTGTGGTTTCGAGCAACGCGTCCAACCCGACGCTCAACATCCCTTTATCAGGCTCGGCGATCCAGCCAGGAACCTTGACGCCGAACCCGTCGAGCATCAACTTTGGCAATGTGCAGGTGGGCAACAACAAATCGGTAACGGAGACCATCACCAACACCGGCGGCGCGGATGTAAACATCTCTCAAGCCAAAGCTACGGGAACCGGTTTCAGCATCAACGGGATTAACCCGCCGCTTACTCTGACTGCAGGTCAGAGCATCACGTTCAATGTAGTGTTCACTCCGCCATCGGCGGCCAGTGACAGCGGCAATCTGGCCATCACTTCAGACGCATCCAACCCCACTCTGAATATTCCGTTGTCCGGCATCGGGACGCCAGCGGCACAGTTGGCGGTGAATCCCACCAGCTTGAACTTCGGGAACGTGGTGGTGGGAAATAGCGCCCAGCAGACAGCGCAACTGCTGGCTTCCGGCGCCACCGTGACCGTCTCTTCGGTCAATGTCAGCAATGCTGACTTTACTGTGAGCGGGCTATCGTTCCCGGTGACCATCCCGGCTGGTCAGGGCGCGCAAATTACGGTGACGTTCCGGCCGCAATCGACGGGGGTAACCTCGGGGACAGCCTCGTTCACCAGCAATGCCTCCAATTCACCAACGGTTCTTAGCGTAAGCGGCACGGGCACGCAGCCGGTACAGCACAGCGTCCTGCTTTCCTGGACCGGCAGCAATTCTCCCAACATCGACGGCTATAACATCTACCGGAGCGGTACCTCGGGAGGGCCGTACTCCAAACTGAATTCTTCCCTGAATCCTGGAACCAGCTACACCGACAGCACCGTCGTCGACGGTTCGACGTACTACTATGTGACCACTGCCGTTAATTCCAATTCTCAAGAGAGCACCTATTCCAACCAGGCCCAGGCCGTAATTCCGTAGTTCCGTCGTTTCAAATATCCGCTCCTCCCTCACCGCCCTGGGACTCTCGCATTGCAAGCGGTACCGTGGACAACAGGAAACCAGCAGCACTTCCTGCGTCCAGTTGGTGTCCCATCTGGGTCCTAACTCCGAAAAGGGCTTGGGCCGGGGAACCAACGCCGGAATGTACTACAGAGACCTTCCCTCTCGGCAAAGGACCTAGCAAACTGAACACGTTTATGCCCCTCCCCCAATTTGTCTACCGCTCCGTCTTTTTCCATGCCCTGATTGTGTCGTCCCTGCTCGGCGTAAGCGTGCCATGGGCATACGCGAACCGTTCGGAGCTGGTTTGCAATCCCCGGAGCCTGTCGTTCGGCAAGGTTGTGACCGGCCAGTCCCTGACTTTGCCGGTCACCCTGTCGAATACTGGATCTTTTTCGGTCACGTTGTACGACGCCAGCCTGAATGGTCCTGCATTCGCGGTCAACAATTTGGCTGGACCGCTTGTCCTCGCCCCAGGTCAGACGGTTCCGTTCAGCGTTACCTTTTCGCCCGCCATGGAGGGGAGTGCGAGCGGAACCGTCAGCTTTAACAGCAGCGCGGGCACCTTCAACTTTCAAATCTATGGAAAAGGTGTTGCCAATTGGGCTTTGACGGCAACTCCAGCCAGTCTGGCGTTTGGCAATGTCGCAGTGGGTGGTTTGTCCACCCTGTCGCTGACCATCAGCAACCAGGGTACGACGAGCCAGACTGTGTCGATTGGCAAGGTAGGCGGCCCAGGGTTTTCGGTTTCGGGGATCAAGCTGCCCCTGATTTTGACCGCGGGACAGAGTTTCACTTTTCATGTGACGTTCGCACCATTGTCGGCTGGAGCTGCCAGCGGCAGCATCCTGGCGACCAGCCCTTTGAGCCCGTCCCTCACTATTCCCTTGTCCGGCTCAGGCACGCCGTCGGTGGGTCTGTTGACGGTCTCACCGGCGTCGATCAATTTCGGCAACATAATCATTGGACGAAGCGCTACTCAGAATGGTCAATTGACCGCCGCCAATTCCAGCGTGACTGTGTCCAGTGCAAGCATGAGCAATACGGCGTTTCAGTTGATTGGGTTATCATTGCCGATAACGCTTACGGCAGGCCAGTCCATTCCGTTTACGGTTAGCTTCACTCCGCAGAACAGCGGAGCGGTCTCGGGAACTCTGTCATTTGTCAGTGATGCAGCCAACACACCGACTGTCGAATCACTGGCTGGCACGGGAAATCCGGTGCAGTACTCGGTGAACCTTTCGTGGAATCCCGGTTCTCCGCAGGTGGCGGGCTACAACGTGTATCGCAGCGGCCAGTCGGGCGGGCCCTACTCCCGAATCAACTCCGAATTAGATCCGAACACCGCCTACACCGATAGTTCGGTGGCTGCAGGGCAAACCTATTATTACGCCACCACCGCAGTGAACACCGAAGGCCAGGAGAGCACCTACTCGAATGTGTCGCAGGCAGTGATTCCCTAATCCATCACGGATACGGAACCCTGATCCTGATCCGTTTAGAACGTCCACTCTCGATACCCCCACTACTCACTGCCGTAGTTTCGTAGTAGTAAATCTCGCCGGCGTGAACTGAATCATCAACATAGTTTGTGTCGGGAACCAGAACTCGGTTAATCCTGATGTATGGGGTCTCGCGACGGGCTCGGCGATATACGTTGTAGCCAACCACGTCCTCGCCTGTCGCAGTGGCCGCCACACCGGGCTCCCATGACAAGATAACCCGATGCTGCTTTCGGGGCGAGATGCGGGTTACCTGGGAAATCAGGAAGGGAGCATCCGGCAGGCTGACGACTCGCGGCGCAGCCGCGATTGATCCCTCCATGCTCCTTCCATCGCCGTTTAGGTAGCTATTGGGCAGCCAACTTGCGGGGATATTGCTGACATCTCCGCGGACCTGGAAGCAAATGCCCGCAACCATTACCAGGAACGCGACCGCCACGAACTTTCTTGTCATTCGTCAGCCTCGGGGGAATAGGCAACACAGGGCACCGCCAACTCTTCAAAACCAGCCACTGGAGCCTGTTTCGGCTGGCTTTGTTTTTTGGACTGGCAATTCTATACCGTCGGGCGGGCCTTGTGGCGTGTACGTCGAGGAATTTCTTTCCACGCGCACGTTGTGGCCAGGATAGTCATCTCTACTGGCAATAAGTGCAAACTGTTGCACACCGCGAAATCCGCTTAGTAACCAGTTACCCTCCCCAAAGTAATCAAACTAAGTCGTTTAGCTGGCACAGACGGGCCATGCGCCCTGGCCGACAAGATGCGATAGTACATGTACGTCTGGACAATACAGGCCCACACTAAAGATTATGAAGACTTCAATGACAATGACAACGATTGGCGGAGCCAAGTTCGCAGCAGTTACACTGCTGTTTGTTCTCGCGGGTACGTACGCGGCCATGTCACAGGAAGTCTCCATGGCGCTGCTGCAACCGGGTCCAATGGAGCCTTCGCCTGCGCCGATGGCCAAAGCCCTGCCGTCCAATCCGGTACGCCTGGCTCCCGAGCAACATAAGTTTTGGGATGCGGAGAACACCGCCTTGTTCTCCACGGTTGCGGCGTTCAGCGCCGCCGACTTTGTGGTAACTCGTGACAACCTGAGCCATGGCGGGCGGGAACTGAATCCCTTGACTCGGCCTTTCGCTGGCAGCACCGCGGCTCTGGCGGCGAATTTCGTCGGCGAAACTGCGGGCGTAATCGGTGTCAGCTATCTCTTCCACAAGACCGGTCATCACAAGCTGGAACGTCTTACGCCCATCGTCAATTTCGGAATGTCGGCCTTCGCAGTAAGCTACGGCCTCGCCCGTCGGTAAGTCTGAACAACGACGGAGGGCGCGGATGAATTACTTCTCCGTGAATATGAATGCTTCGCCGGGACCAGGCGAGCAGTAGCCGCCCTTGCACGGTGGCGAAGTTGGAGCCTCGGGCGCACCGATGACACCGGTTGCGCCACTAATCGCCAAAGTGCTTCCAAATTGGTCCCATCTCGTTGGAAACGAGACCTTTAGCTCGAGATTGTATTGTGAAGTATTTTGCCAGCCACCCGTGGGTTTGAGGAATACAAAGGCTGCGCCCGTAAGTTTCTGGGCACTAGAGTCTCCCACCAAGATCACGTTGCCGTCGATGGCAACTGATTGACCGAAAGTTAATCGCGTGCTTGTTCCCTCAGTCAACTCGGCCGTCTGAGTCATGTTGACCCAGCCGTTAGCTGGCTTCACGAACACATAGGCCGCCCCTACGTCACTGCGGCTGTCGCCGCCAACAACAGCTGTGTTACCACTAAGAGAAACCGAACGACCGAAGAGATCGCCCACGGCACCGTCCGATGGAGTCAGTTCAGCGGTTTCGGTCATGTTCGTCCAACCCGTCTTTGGCTCCACAAACACGTACGCCTCTCCGGGAGGATTGCAACCGCATGCCTGAAAAGCTCCAACGATGGCGGTGTTGCCGCTGATGGACACGGAAATGCCGAAATCATTACCATCATTGCCATCGGATGCGCTCAGCTCTGCAGTCTGGGTCATATCTGTCCATCCACCGCCGGGTTCCACGAAGACGTAGGCAGCTCCCGGTCCAGGGTTGTTACCCAGCGGGCGCGGGGTGCCTATGATAACCGTATTGCCACTGACGGATACGGAATAGCCGAAATTATCGTACTCAGCGCCGTCCGAGGGAGTCAGCATAGCGGTTTCGGTCATGTTGACCCAGCCACCTACGGGTTTAACAAAAACAAAAGCGACACCCTGCTCCGGATTCCCATTGACTGTGGTATTCGGTGACCCGACCACCACCGTTCCTCCGCTGATGGCAACGCTATTAAAGAAATCCTCAGTCCCCCCATTGGATATGGTTAGCTCGGCAGTCTGAGTCATGTTCGCCCACCCGCTTGGTGGCTTGACGAATACATACGCAATACTGACACCCAGCGCCTGATCGCCCCCGGTTACGACTAAGGTTTCATTGTCGATCGCCACTGAACCACCAAAACCATCCCCATTCGCCCCGTCTGAAGCCGTAAGAGTAAAGTGCTGGATTGCGGGCGATTTGCGTGCCAGCGCTGAGGATATAGCTCGCTGTGCTTCCGGAGGCAGATCCGACAACTTGGTTGGAGACTTCCGATCTCCCGCCAACGCCAGCGTACTCAGAACGACGGCGCAGATGAAAATGGTGCCAAGACGAACGACTCGGAATTGGGACAATTGGACCTCCAGAATCTGAGGACATCAGGCGCAGGGGGAGTAGCGCGCCATTTAAGTGCGGCCATACTACAACGCCAACGCCTTCGATACAAGCCTCTCGTCAAACTCACCGGGCTAGAATCGCGCTGTCAAGGGAATCCAGGATTGATATTCGGTTGCAGGGATGGGGAAACAGATTTATGATGTCTCCACTCCCAGTGAATCCAGAGAAGTCTTATGTTCCGGATGCCTATTGGCCATTGCCGTCTCAAGTGGCTCGCTGGAAGGATCTGTCCTCGTCCGCCTAAGTTACCAAAGTGTGGTTCCGCACAGGACACCGGACATGAATTCCCGGACTCTGGACTGTCCCGAAGTGAACCTCCGATAATTGTGGTCATGGGAAAGCAGTGGCGATCCTGGCCAGGCCGTTGCTCTGTCCTGCTGGCAGTCCTTGCCTGCATGGTGATGGCAGGATGCGCTGGTGTGTCTTCGGGTCAGAAGTCAGGGGGGTCGGGATCGAATCCAGATCCTCCGCCCGCCGGGCCCGGCCTGCTCTCGGTTGCCCCAACCACCATGAGCTTCGGGACCGTGGCTGTGGGCAAGAGCACCAATCTGACCGGCACACTGACTGCCGGAAGTTCTGATATTAATGTCACGTCCGCCGCCTGGACTGGGCAAGGCTACAACGTCAGCGGAATCACGTTTCCGGTTACTGTGGCGGCAGGAAAGAGCATCACCTACACCGTCACCTTCGCGCCGCAGGCTGCGGGCGACAGCGCGGGCAGCATTTCGTTTATCAGTGATGGGTCGGACTCTCCGCTGGCGCAGACCCTCGACGGCAGCGGTGGCGAGGCTGGAGTGCATACCGTGGGGCTCGTCTGGAGTCCAAGCACGTCTTCAGTGATTGGGTACAACGTTTATCGCGGGACTGAGTCCGGCGGCCCCTATCAGTTGCTCACCTCTTCGCCACAGCCGGATACCAGCTATACCGACGGCACGGTTTTGACCGGTACAACTTATTTCTACGTAGCTACAGCGGTGGATTCGAACCACGTTGAGAGCACCTACTCGAATCAGGCGCAAGCCGCAATTCCCTAACGTTGTGGCGAGTTCAGTGGTGCCATGGGCGCCAGGCCTGACGCTACCGGCCGCTGTTCCCCCTTCCGCAGGATCCAAAGCAGCAGAACTATGACCACCAGAGCTATGAGGAGAAACACGACTCCACCATGGTGGTGAAGTCTGCCCGTGAGGAAGCCGGGATCGATCTTGGTTCCGAGCATCGCAATCGTAAAGATGCGAAGCCCGTTCTTGGCCACCGACAACGGAATTGCCACCGCCACCACCAACAACTTTCGCCAGAAAGCGCGCAACTCAAGTTGAGCAAGCACCATGCTAGTCAGCACCAACATCAGGCTGGAACGGATGCTGCTGCATTCTTTCGCGACCTCGAGAGTCAAGCCGGGTATAGTCAGGAAAAAACCGTCCTGTGACACCGGCACACCCGCCGCAGTGAACAAAAGTTGGGCGGCGAACGCCGACCATTGTTGCAGGAACGTAATAATGTGGGCCAGCATGAACTCTGGAGCCGGCACCAGCCATAACAAGAAGCCCAGCGGAAACAGGAAGGCGCGCGCGACTGCATTGCCAAAGCACAGAACAAACGCTCCCGCCCACCAGATCACCACGGCCAGCATGCTCAACGAGAGTCGCGCGTCAGGCGGAAATCCGGGCCCCCATTCCGCCAGCATGGCCACCGTTACGGATACGACGCAAATCGCAGATCCCCAACGCAATCCTGGTCTCGGTGAGGACTTGAATAGCTGCCGGTCCAGAAAGATCAGCGCTGCGACTATGGGCAGAACGAGGAGGATTTGGGTGTATTCCTCGCGGTTCAAGGCCAAAGAAAAAGTAGCGGCAAGCGCCCGCCACTCCGCCGGCATGGCAACACCACACAACACCGCGAACCGGAGCGGAGCCGTTAACCTGGTCATTTCGGGGGAATCTCCGCCCGAGCCTCGTTTGAGGAGGCGCTTTCTGCAACCGCGGACAGTCCCCTGACCACGTAGAAATAAACGGTCCCAAGTTTAACGTCGGGGTCAGTGTAGGTGGTACCTGTACAAAAGGTGATTCGCTGCGGGTGAAGGTCGTGCGAAGTTTGGCTGCGATACACGTTGTAGCCAGTGACCTTGTCACGAGCCAGCTTAGTGGCCGGAGTGCTTGGACCCCACGAAAGTCTGACACGGTGCTTATGCACTACGACGGCGAGATGATCAGGGGCCGGACGGTCCGCGGAGGCACGTTCATTCTCCGCCAATACCGCCGCCTGGTCCAGGGCTTGGGAGGCAATGCCAAATGCAAGAACTACGAACAGCATCACGGCTCGTCGATCGATCGGTCTGAACATGCCGCGCATCCGGATCCCTGACCTGGCTGACAGCAGAATCATAGGATGATTATCTGGCCAGTGCCAGCAGGCTGGCGCCCCCGAGAATCCGAACCGTTAAGGCCGGCGCCGGAGGCCAGCAGGTCGTATAGGCGGTTGCGTTCTAACTGCTTACAAGTATCTCTCCGCGGGGATTCGAACAGCAAGCGGACGGGCATCCCGTCGTGGCGGATGTCGAGTTCGTAGTAGCTCGCCAGTTCACGAGACTGGGGCGTCCTCAGGAACTTCCGGATCGCGGTGGCCAAACAGTTGGCGGCGCTTCACCATCTCGGCAACCTCAGGAGGTACCATGTCCTCCCACGACGCGTCGTTTTCCTTGATTCGCTTTAGCACATCGCGAGAGAAGATGTGCAGTACGCTTTCATCGAAATTGTCGAGTTGCTTGATTCTGCCGCATTCCACCAAGTGCCGGAACAGATTTTGTTGGCTTCTGGGTATTTCCACATTCTCGATTGTCTTCAGCACGCCCGTAGCATGGTCCCGCAAGGGGTACACGTAGAGCCGCAAGTCCTTGGTGAACAACTTCCCGAAGGCCTCAAGGATACCTCCCTCAAGCTCGGTATAGTACTTCTCGTTACAGAGGTCTAAGAGGCTGGCCACGCCCATAGTGACAGCGATGGGCTCTGCCGTGTATCTCGTCAAGTACGCTGCCAGACGGTAATACTCGAAGTAGTCTGAGATCAGCACCGTCTTTCCTACGGCGCCCAGTGCATCTGCCCGCGCCAGAAAGTCACTGAGATCGATCTGGCCGGCTGAAAGCAGATTTCTCATGGTGATCTCCATGAGCTGGACAACTTCTTTTTCCGTGACCTCCGGCTCCGCGGCAAAGCGTTCGTACGCACAACGCACCATGTCCATGTTGACCTTGGTCACGGGGCGGAAGCTGCCTCTCTCCACGAGAATTGGGCGTTTGCGCAAGAACTCTGACGGCTGCAGCACTTCACCCGCAGGCCCGAACATTGCGGCTCCACTCAGGCCGAGTTGCACCAATTTGAGGCTCATCACGCGGTTGTCGACGTGGCGAAACTCAATGCCGGAAAACTCGACCATATCGATTTCGACGCGCTCGGTCGTAAGGTTGTCCAACAGTGACTCAAGCATCAAGTCCGGCTTGTAGTGCAGAAAGAAAGCGGCATAGAGCAAATTAACTCCGACGATGCCGAGGACCTCCTGCTGTAGGCCGTTCTCCTGATCAAGCATTCGAACGTGGATCAGCACCTGGCTGTCCTGGTCCCTGGGGTGGGCTTGGAACTTTACCCCTATCCAGCCATGGCACTCGTTGGTACCCTGATAATTGCGTGCCGCTACGGTGTCTGCAAAGGCGAAGAATGCAGTGCTGCCGCCGCGCGATGATTCCAACCTCTCCAGATTTAGGCGGTGCTCGTGATCGAGCATGCTCTGCAAGCGTTCTCGGGACACGTAGCGTTTGCACCGCCCGTAAATTGCATCGCTGACCGCCATGTCATACGCTGACATCGATTTGGAAATTGTGCCGGCTGCGCCGCCCACCTTGAAAAACCAGCGGGCAACCTCCTGTCCAGCCCCGATTTCGGCGAAGGTGCCGTAACGGAGTGGGTCGAGGTTGATTTTGAGCGCCTTTTGGTTTGTGCTCAGTCTGGGGCGTTCGTCGGGGACCGGAATCTCGAATCTGCTCGTCGTGATTGGCAAGATACCCACCTGTCCAGCGGCCAAGCTCTCTAATCGGCATAAGTCTGCCAGGGCTTTAGGAGGGTCCGAGAGAGGGCGGCCGATCTGCGTTCGAATGACACGCTAACCCTGCGCCGGGACCACGGCGAACCAAGGTAACTCCTGCCACTTGCGATTTCGGTTGTACACCCCGGGATAAGTGCCGATTAAAGGTCTGACCGGTCCATAGCAACAGAGCCACAGTGCGAGTTCACGGAAACGTATGACGGGAGAATTTCTTCGCCTGGCGGAGTCTCGCGATCGCAAGCGGCACTGGAAACGTTGGGGACCCTACTTGAGCGAGCGTGCTTGGGGCACGGTGCGCGAAGACTATAGCCGGGACGGAAACGCGTGGGAACATTTTCCTCACGACCACGCGCGGTCGCGAGCCTACCGCTGGAATGAAGACGGTCTGGCAGGCATTTCCGACCGTCATCAACTTATCTGTTTTGCCCTGTCGCTTTGGAACGGTTCCGACCCTATTCTTAAAGAGCGACCCTTTGGTCTCAGCGGCAAAGAGGGTAACCACGGCGAAGACGTCAAAGAATACTACTTCTACCTCGACAACACTCCCACCCACTCATACATGAAATACCTTTACAAGTACCCGCAATGCGCGTTTCCTTACGCGCAACTGACGGAGGAGAACCGTCGCCGTGGAAAAGGTCGTGCAGAATACGAGTTGCTGGATTCTGGCATTTTCAACGACGACCGCTATTTCGATGTGTTCGTCGAGTACGCCAAGGCTGATGTAGAAGACATGCTCATCAAGGTGTCGGTCATGAACCGGGGGCCTGGACCGGCGCCTCTAGCTCTGCTGCCAACAGTTTGGTTTCGCAATACCTGGTCGTGGAACAACAACGGCATTCGGCCTGAACTCCGCCGCACCGGTTCCGCTGAAGCCCCCATGATCGAGATCAATCATCCTCGGCTTCAAAAGCTCTGGCTCTATTCGGAAGACCCGTGTGAATTGCTTTTCACAGAGAACGAAACCAATACCCAAAGACTCTTTGGAACGCCGAATCGCACTCCCTTCGTGAAGGACGGAATCAACCAATACGTGGTGAACGGAGCCATAGGAACAGTGAACCCCGAAGCCTTCGGCACAAAGGCGGCGGCCCACTACAAGCTCACACTCGCGGCCGGGCAGACGCTGACAGTCCGCATGCGCCTGAGCAATTTCGACTTCCGAGGCCGGAACGCGTTTGACAATTTCGAGGAAACCTTCGCGTTGCGCCAGCGTGAAGCAGATGAGTTCTACGAGACTGTCATTCCGCGAGACCTTTCGGCAGACGCGCGGGCAGTGATGCGCCAGGCATCTGCAGGATTGCTTTGGTCGAAGCAGTTCTATCACTACGTCGTCAGAGATTGGCTGCAAGGCGATCCCGGAAGTCCGACCCCGCCTCAGGAGCGCATGACCGGGCGCAATCACGAGTGGACCCACCTATACAATGCTGACATCATTTCGATGCCCGACAAATGGGAGTACCCATGGTATGCGGCGTGGGACCTCGCCTTCCACTGCATCCCCTTCGCGCTTGTGGACTCGGACTTCGCAAAAGAACAACTGACATTGATGCTCCGAGAGTGGTACATGCATCCTAATGGGCAGTTGCCGGCCTATGAGTGGAAACTCGGGGATGTGAACCCTCCAGTCCATGCCTGGGCGGCCTGGAGAGTCTACAAGATCGAACGGAAACTCCGTGGAAAAGGTGACCGGGCGTTCCTGAAACGGATCTTTCATAAGCTCCTTCTCAACTTCACCTGGTGGGTGAACCGCAAAGACATCAACGGCATGAATATCTTCCAGGGAGGGTTTCTTGGGCTGGACAACATTGGGGTCTTTAACCGCAGCGATCCCCTCCCTACCGGCGGACACATCGAGCAGTCGGATGGCACCAGTTGGATGGCGATGTATACGCTGAATCTCCTCGCGATCGCACTGGAACTAGCCAGAGAAGAGCCTGAGTACGAAGATGTCGCCAGTAAGTTCTGGGAGCACTTCATTTATATCGCGAATGCCATCAACCACTGCGGCAAAGATGCCATCGGGCTCTGGGACGAAACCGACGGCTTCTTCTATGACGTGCTCAGATCTCCTGACGGCAGCAAATTTCCAATGCGTGTGCGCTCCATGGTAGGCCTGATCCCTCTTTTTGCCGTTGAAACGCTCGAACCAGAGGTGCTGGATCGCTTGCCTGGATTCAAGCGTCGTCTAGAGTGGTTTATCGAAAATCGTCCCGACCTGCTCGGCAACTTGACTTGCATGGGCAGGCGAGGCACCCATGAACGAAGGCTGCTTTCACTTGTCAATCCCGCGCAACTGCGTCGCATTCTCAAAACGATGCTGGACGAGAGCGAGTTTCTCTCCCCCTACGGCATTCGTGCGTTATCACGGCATCATCGCCAACATCCTTACATCATTGGCGCCAATGGCACCGAGCACCGCGTTGACTACGAACCCGGCGAGTCTTCCACCGGATTGTTCGGCGGAAACTCGAACTGGCGCGGACCGGTTTGGTTCCCACTGAACTATCTGCTGATTGAATCGCTCCAGAAGTTCCATCACTATTTGGGGGACGATTTCACCGTCGAGTTCCCGACTGGCTCAGGAAAGATGCTGACTCTGCAGCAAGTTGCAGCCCAGTTGTCGCACAGGTTGACCGGGTTGTTTCTCCGTAACGAGGGCGGTCATCGTCCAGTGTTCGGAAAACACGAGAAGTTCCAGAAAGATCCGCACTGGCGCGACCTCCTGTTGTTTCATGAGTACTTTGATGGAGACAAGGGGATCGGTTTGGGCGCCAGCCACCAGACCGGCTGGACCGCTCTAGTAACCAAGATGCTGCAACAGAGCGGAGAATGACACGCCTTTTACCTCATTCTCCGCGGACAAGTTCCGACCAATCCGAACGCCGCAACAGCAAAGGCGGCAGACACTGAATCCCGGATTCTCTAGCGCATTCCGTTGGCCAAACGGGCACTGGCGGGGCTTCTCCGCAGCAAGAGCATGGCAAAAGCTCCAATCGACGGCCCTGGAACCAGCATGAGAAATGCCCACCGCCACGAGCCCAGGAAGCCGGCCATCCGAGGCATCAGCCAAATCGCGACGACGGTGAGAGCAAATCCCAGGCCGAGCTGAACTGAAAGCGCAGTTCCAACAAAGCGCTGGTCAGCGAGTTCAGTAATCATTGCTGAAAACTGCGCGGAATCACCGATGACAGAGATGCCCCAGATCACCAGGATCGTGGTGAATAGCCATGTTGGCCCATCAAAGGCAAAACCGATCGCAAGAGCGCAGGTTGCGGAAACAAACATCATGCCGGCGGTGGTCAAAGTGCGTCCGATGCGATCTGACAGAATCCCCCCTAGGATGCAGCCGAATGCCCCTGTCCCGATGGCTACGAAGGTGAGCAGAGAGGCCCGACCGACCAACGACGCGTGCTGGGCAGCAAGGGCTTCATTTACGTATACGAGAAGCCATGCCCACATTGCGTACAGCTCCCACATGTGTCCGAAGTAGCCGAGATTGGCAAGCAGGAGGCTTCGATCGCGGAAGACAGCTCCGGCCTGCCGCGGATTGAAGAGAGCACGCGCGAAGGGATAGGGTCCCTCGCGGGCGAAGAATAAAAAGAGGGCCGCTCCAACTGAAGTGGCGAGACTGGACATTTTGACGACGAATCGCCAATCCACCGCACTCGAAAGGCTGCGAAAAAGATGCGGCATGGACGACCCGACGGTCAGCGCACCGACGACGGTTCCGAGCGCAAGACCTCGATCACGATTGAACCACGTGGATACCAGCTTAAGAGCGGGCGGATAGACGCCGGCCAATGCAAACCCCGTCACTACGCGGGCTGCAATCGCGGCGATGGGACCATCCGCCACCAAAAGGGACGCATTCGCTGCCGCCGCCAGCAGGGCAGATAGCGCCATCAGCCCGTTGAGACGGACAATGTCGGGAAGGTTGACAAGGCTGGCGGCCAAGGCACCACAGACGAAACCGATCTGCACCCCATTCGTAAGCCAAGAGAGGACGAAAGGGGAAAGATTCCATTCTCGTTTCAGTTCCGGCATGATGGCCGTCGCCGAAAACCAGGTGGTCAGGGACAGGACGATTGCAATGGACAGTACCGCTAAGATCGCCCAGCGCGATGCGTCAGCAGCAACGCGCCGTAAGACATTCGAGGTCCTAGGCATGACGAAAAACGATGCAGAAGGTGACATAGAAGCCAGCTAGTCGAGCAAATGAACGGAATTATCCCACAGTTCCGTGAAGTGTCCTATTTGTCGATGGACCAACCTCCGTACATCCGGCTCGGGCAAAGGCGAATGCGCCGACTGAAAGTTGCTAGTCGTCTGAAGCGCAAAACAAAACACCCCGAACTCATATGAGTCGTGGGACGTTAGGTCGAACAGCCCTGCCCGAAACTGCTTAAGGACAATGGAACGATTTTAGGCGCCTGTGTGAATGGCCCAATCGGCCAGTCGTCCTCTGAGCAATATAGCTGCGAGGTTTTTGAGTTCATTAGGGCCGGAGTAACCCATTCGGTCGAGATAGGCCGACGTTCAGCATGGTTGACAAACGGCTAATGCGCCTTCGCGGAGCCGAGGGCGGCTGTCCCCACGCGGTCTATCCAAGGCTAAACGGGCAACTCTTCCTGCAGCCAACTGGCTTCGGGGCGGGGCTCTGCGGTCAGGTCCAGAACCAATTTTTCCAGGACCGTGCGCTTACTGGGAGGATTGGAGCGCAGGGCTAGATCTGTCTTGGCTACCAGACGGATGGCACGGGTTAATTCTCTCTTCGATTTGTAGCGGCGGGCCTGGCGGATGATGTCGTCGGCGGCAAATGGGGGCACGCGGAATCCCTGCCACAGGGCGGCCCACAGCATGCGCTGGTCGCGGACGTTGCGCTCGAGGATCACCAGCATTTGGCGGAAGGTCTTGGCAAGCATGTAAAGATGGCCGATGGCGGCCTCGTCGCCTTCGCCGGTGGTAAGAATGGCGTCGAGCATTTCGAGGGCGCGAACGCGGTCTTTAGCGGAGATGGCGTCGGTGAGTTCGTATAACGAACGCTGCTTGGCAGCTAGCACCATGGTCTCTACGTCGCCGAGTGTGATGTGCTTCTTCTCTCCCACGTAGAGAATCAGCTTTTCGATTTCGTTGGAGACCATCATCATGTCGCCCCCCAGGGCGTCGACCAATTCGCGGGAGGCGTCGGCGTCGATTTTCACACTCTGGGTGAGGCAATATTCTCCGATCCAGCGGACGGCTTCGCTTTCCTCTACCCGCGACAGCTCGACGATGGCGCAGAAGCTACCCATGGATTCGCGGATGCGCTCGTAGCGGTCTTTGTCAGTCATCTCCATGCGGCGGGCGTCGGCGGGGATGCTGATATGGTCGGCGACGAAGATGAGGACAGCGTCGTGATTGGGATCTTTGCAGTAGGCTTCGATGGCGGCAAGTTTCTCTTCGTTCGATCCGCGGCCGAAAAGATTCTTTACACCACGAACGAAGAAAACCTGAAACGGCGCCATCAGCGAGGGGGTGCGGGCGCGGTCCAGAACTTCGGCGAGATCGGTGTCGGCGAGATCGAATTCGAAGAGGCTGAAGTCGCGCAGATCGGCGGGAACCAAGTGCTCGATGATGGCTTCGCGGCAGCGCTTGCGGAAGAAGACTTCGTCTCCCACGAACATATATGCCGGGCGGAGCTTATGGGCCTGCACTTCGGACACAAAACGATCGGACTGGGCGAAGGCTCGCATCAGAACCCCTCCAGAATATTGGAAACCAGGGTCTGCGCAAAGTCACGAGAAAGGCGCTGGTAGGCGGGAGTATCTTCCTCGAAAAAACTGTTGGGGTCGCTCGATATCTCGTACTGCTCGCGGAACAAGTACGCGGGATTCTGGTAGAGAACTTTGCCCTGCTTATCTTTCAGGGTCACGCTCATGGAGATGACGACCAACATGCTGGCGGCATGCCCAGTCTGCGAGTCATAAATCATGGGCGTGGTGGAAGTGGAGAGGACAATGCCTTTCAGCGTGGCGTCGGCATCGGCGTCGGTCTGATTGATGATGTGATAGCGAGTGCGCAGGACCATTTCGCGGACGACGGCAGCGGTCAACATCTGCTCAATTCTGAAGGTGTGAGTCTGGTTCACGAACGCGGGAACCGCGATAGTGCGAACATTCTCGGGAATGGTGGTGACCTTGCCGGCGGTATGGTAGCCGCAGCCGACGGTGGGCAGACAGAAGAACAGAAGCAGCCAACGGTTGCGGAGTACGCCGCTCATTGAATCTTGCCTCGCGGACGGGCGGCGGCCATGCTTTCGGCGCATTCGACCGCGGTCGAAGCAGCAACGCGCAGATTGTCGGAAGCGACCCACAGCCAGAAGCTTCGGGGCTGGCTGGAATCGGGAAGAATCGAGAGCTGAACGTCGGATTGTCCGGCCGCGTTGACATTGCTGGGGGCGTCATCGGCGCCAAGCGTCAGGTTGATGTGCTCTCCGGCAAGAGCCCGAGAAATGCTCTGGACATCAGCAATCTGGTCGATTTCGATGTGCAGAGCGAAGGCGTGTCCGTGAAAGATAGGCGCCTGCAGCAGGAGTAAGGACAGATCCGGAGCCGACGTTCCCGCGATCTTGCGGTAGTGCTTGCGTACGCGGTTCTCGACAGTTGCGAGAGCGGGTGCACTTTGCTCGCCGTAGCGGGCCAACATATTGAAGGCGACCTGAGCGTCGAAGACGCTCTTAGGCAATGGCTGAAACGAGAGCAGATTCACGGTTTGCTGGTGAAGCTCGTCCATACCCTTTTGACCATGTTCGGAGGCAGGCTGAAAGATGGTGGCGGAAGCCCGGACTACTTTGGCGGCCTTTTGGACACGGAGCATCAGCAGCGCGAGCACAACCGAAGCAGGGTGCGCTGTCACTACCGGACCGGGTTGCAATTCCGGAACCAAGGGCAGAGCTAGCAGGCGCTCAATCCAGGGCGAGCGCAACGCAGCGCCAGGTTCGTCTTCAAGCGCGTAGGTCAAATCGACGATGTCGGAGCCGGCGTCGCGGGCGATCCTCCAAGTCTTGCGGGCAGAGTCGGGGTCGGCGGCAAAGAAGGTGAAGTCTATATTGCGGAATTCCTCCGCGCGTACCTTCTGGATGAAGGTGACCTCGTCGCCCACGGTCTCAAGTTTGCCCAGGGATTCGTCATCGTCCAATAGCTTGACGTCGAGCGACGGAAAGTTGCGGTCGTTGAGGACCTCCGCCAATTCCTTGCCCTGGAGCGATCCGGCGCCGACGATGGCAACGCGGTAGAAAGTGCCTCCGCGGGTAGGATCGGCGTGGGAGACAGCGGGCGATTTCAAGTTCGAGCTCATGAAGGCTGCGATGCTTCCTTATAAGTAGGCGCAGGAGGAGGCGGATCGCTGCGGCGGCGGAAGAGCCATTGCAGACGCCAGATTACACCCGAAGCCATATAAGTGAGAGCGAGAACGAACAGCAATTGGCGTGAGAAAAACCAGATGCCGGCGAAGAACAAGGCAAACAGAATGATCAGGCGAAAGGGCTGCCGGGAGCGAAAATCGATGTCTTTGAAGCTGTAAAAGCGCCAGGTGCTGACCATCAAGTAGGCGGTCGCGACGGTGATGAGCATCCAGGTGATGCAACTCCATAGGGAAGCGATGGGGTCACCGCCGGAAAAATGCACCACCGCTGCGATGACACCGGCGCCCGCGGGAATGGGCATGCCCACGAAATACTTCTTCCCGGGACGGCCGGGATTGGAAGGCTGCGGATTTGAGGTGATGTTGAAACGGGCTAAGCGGCTGGCACCTGCCATCAAGAACAAGAAGCTGGCAATGGCACCCAGTTGAGCCATCTTGCCGGTAAGCTCCGAAGACCCCAAGAAGACCGGCAACTGGCGGAAGCCCCACATCCAGGCGAGCATGGCGGGGGCGACACCAAAAGTGATGACATCGGCGAGGGAGTCGAGTTCCTTGCCAAAATCGCTGCTCGTTTTCGTCATGCGAGCGATGCGGCCGTCGAGACCGTCGAACAGTACGGCGAACCCGATGGCGATGGCGGCGTTGTCAAAATGCGAAAAATCCTGAGCCGTAGCGTGAGTGACTTGCAATATGGCGTAGTAGCCGGCGGCAATGTTCGCAGTGGTGAAGAGCGACGGCAGAATGTACATGCCTTTGCGCAGACGGCCAGTGGCACGATCGTCCCGGCGACGCCGGGGAAGGCCAGAAAGTTCGGAGTCCATCACCTTGCTCCTTGGCCGGCACGTTCGGCACCGGCCGTCACCAGCTGACTCTTGCTCGCCAGGCGGGCAAGCACGCTCGATCCGCCCTTTACCCGGTCTCCAACTTTAACCTGAATGCCCGCCGAGGTTGGGAACAGAACATCCACGCGGGAACCGAATTTGATAAGGCCAATGCGCTCGCCGCGTTGAACGTGGTCGCCCAAGTTCCGGGTGAAGACGATCCGGCGGGCCAGGAGTCCGGCGATCTGTTTGAAGATCACGGTTTGGCCTTCACCTTCCACCGTCACCAGGTTTTGTTCATTCTGATCGGCGGACGCGGGATTCATCGCGTTGAGGAACTTGCCTTTCTGATAGCTGACGCGACGGATCACACCGCTGATTGGGGAACGGTTTACATGCACATCAAATACATTGAGAAAAATGCTGATGTGGAGATATGAAACTCCCTCAAAAGTAGTTCTGCAGATGCTGGTCACCTTGCCATCGGCAGGTGAGACCAGCAGGCTGGGGTCATCTGGAACGGTGCGTTCGGGGTCACGGAAGAACCACAAGAAAAAGGCCGCCAGCAAGACCGCGGGCAACGCCCAAAACGGAGCAGCGAGCCACCCCACCAGCGCGGCAGCGGCGAGGAGCGGAAGCGCGTAATAGTAGGCGTCGCGAACCATTGAGGGAGATAGCGAGATTATAGTTCAGGATGACAAATGGGGCGGGATTATCGGGTTTAGGGCAAAAAAAGAGGCGCTCGTGCGCCCCGGCACGAACAAGGCATTTCCCTCAGCGGCCCGAGGCCGCCGCGGGAGCCTGAAGACTTTAAGCGACCTGGTTCTGTCCGATTTGCTGGAACTGCCGCTCAATGTTTTGCATTTGATCCTTGAGGCGGAGCTTCAGCTTTTTCAAGCGCACTTCTTCCAGTTTTTCGTCGTCCGTGAGATAGCGTTTTTGGGTGAGTGAATCAAGACGTTGTTCGTATTGCGTATGCTCTAGCACCAATTGACGGAACTCTTCGTGATTATTCAAGAGTTGGTCTCTAGAATTTAGCATCCAGCAGACCTCCTAACCGGGTTGTCAATTTAGACGTTACCATAGGACAAGGACTGCTTCAATCCGAAATTTCATAGATGGATGTTGAGGATTATCAGTGAGTTGCAAGGGCCGCGGGAGGCATGCACCAGGCACGGTGCAGTCAGGAAAAATCCAGGCGATAGGTGATAGCGGCCTCTGCGGGACTCAGGTAATAGTTGGCGCGACGACCGCTCTCGGAGAAGGCCCATTTTTCATAAAGGCGGCGGGCGGCTGCGTTGGATTCGCGGACTTCGAGAAAGACGGCGGTCGCACCACGGGAGCGGGCAACCTTGAGAAACTCGCCGATCAGCCGGGCTCCCAGGCCACGACGGCGGGCTGGGCTGGCGACGGCAATATTTTCCAGTTCCCACTCGGGGCCGACACCGCGAGCCATGAGAAAACCTTGAATGGCACCGCCGTCTTCGATCACCAATGCGATGCGGGAAATCGGGCTAAGAGAGAATACGGCTCGATACTGTTCGAGGGACCAGTGGGCAGCGGCGGCATGCTTCTCCAGCGTCATCAGAGTGGGAACGTCGTCGAGAGTGGCGGGGCGGATCAAAGGCGAGCTTCTAGGGCCTGGGCTTCTAGCTAATTTTCGCAAAGATCTGGTCGGAGCGCCGGAGGTAGTTTGCGTCCAGCGCTTCGGGCGAGACGGTCTGTCCCGATTGAATCTTCCTCCAGCCGAAGCGTGCGATGGTATCGCTGCGGGGACGCGGGACTTCTTCGACTCTGAGGCCAGCGTCGCGGGCGAGGTCTGCGATAGATTTATCGGGAGTTCGTATCAGTTGACCTCGGGCAGACGCGAGAAATTCCTCCTGTGTGAGAAGAGATTCAGAACCGTCCTGCTGGCGGGCGTAGATTTCTTTGCGGCCCGCATCCATGGCGGTGACTGCGGGATCATGCGCGGTGGCGGCGATTGCTTCCAGCAGAGAAACTGCCGCGATCGGCTTGTTTAGGACTTCGGCCAGAGCCTTTATTGCCGCGAGGCCAACGCGCAATCCGGTGAAGGAACCTGGGCCCGAGGTGGCTGCGAAAGCGTCGATGTTAAGTTTAGTGCAGTCATGGGTCTTCAACAGGGCCGCGATTTGGGGAACGAGCTGCGCGGAGAATGCACCACCGTCGAGGGAAGCGAGACCGAGGATACGGCAATCGGCGGCGTGGCAGCGGGCAAGGGCGATGCTGCCGTCTTTCCCAGAAGTATCGATGGCGAGGAGAAGCATGGTTTGTAACCTCGCCTAGTGTCCGTCGACCAGCTCCAGAAGGACGCCGCCGGTGCTCGAGGGATGCACGAACACATAGCGATGGCCACCGGCTCCGATCTTAATGTCTTCCGAAACCAGGCGGACGCCGTCTTTCTTTAGGCGTGCGACGGCGGCGCTCAAGTCGGGAACGCGGAGCGAGACGTGGTGCAGACCTTCGCCGCGCTTGGCGATGAAGTTGGCGATCACGGAGTTCTCAGAGGTCGGCTCGAGGAGTTCAAGGCGAGCTTCGCCCACCGGCACCATCACCACGCGGACCTGTTCGGCTTCGACCACTTCCTCCGGAGAAACGGTCATCCCAAGTTTCTGATAGATCGCCTTGGCGGCGGTTAGTGATTTTACGGCGATGCCGAGATGGTCGATAGTGAACATGGTCACGCAGTCTTCTCCATCTTGCTAACGATTTCTTCGACCAGCGTGTAGGGGTCGCGTTTGTGCTCGGCAACTTCAGCGGCATAGCGGGCCATGGTGCCGTTCACGAATTGGCTGCGGGCTTTCTCGAGCAGCGCGTCGCGCAGCATTTCGACCAGCCTCTCCTGCCAATTTTGCACCCTGCGTTGCTGCGTCAGGTTGGCTTCTTCGAGATAGGTTTGGTACTCGGCGATCGCGGTCACTAATTCAGGGATACCGGTGCCTTCAGTTGCTACGGTTTTTACGATAGTCGGCGTCCAACGATCGCTGCGAATGGCGAGCGATTGCAGGGCGAGGATCTCTCGCTCCACGCGGTCGGCGCCTTCGCGATCGCTTTTGTTGATCACGAAGATGTCGGCGATTTCCATGATGCCAGCTTTGATGCTTTGCACGTCGTCGCCCATGCCAGGAACGAGAATGACAATGGTGACATCGGCGACGCGTACGATGTCGACTTCGTCCTGGCCGACGCCTACAGTCTCGATCATGACGAGGTCGCGGCCGGAGGCGTCGAGAATAGTGGCGACGTCGGCGGTGGCGCGCGCCAGTCCGCCCAAAGAGCCGCGCGTAGCCATGCTACGGATGTAGATGCCGGGATCGGAAAAATGATCCTGCATGCGGATGCGGTCGCCGAGGATCGCGCCGCCGGTGTAAGGGCTGCTGGGATCGACGGCGATGATGCCTACGGTCTGATTCTGCCTGCGATATTGCTTGGCCAGTTGATCGACCAGGGTGCTTTTGCCGGCGCCGGGAGCGCCGGTGAGTCCGAGGATGCGGGCGCGGCCGGTTTGCGGAAACGCGGCTTTGAGTAGATCGGCCCAGCCTGGGGCGCGGTTCTCAACCGTGGTGATGGCGCGAGTGAGGGTTAGGGGGTCGCCGGAACGGAGACGGTCTAACCAGGATTGGAGATTGGAGGTCAAGGAGTCAGTGTAAAGCAGGGGCGCAAGGAGAGGAAGTCTTTCGGCGCAAATCAACGCGGATGAACGCAGATTAATCTTTCAGCAATTGTCTCGCAATCACCAACCGCTGGACTTCGCTGGTGCCTTCGCCGATGGTGCACAGCTTCACGTCGCGATAGAACTTTTCTGCGGGGTAATCTTTAATGAAGCCATAGCCGCCGTGAATTTGGACACTCTCGTTAGCGCAGCGGACAGCGACTTCGCTGGTAAATAACTTGGCCATGGAAGATTCCTGAGTGCTCTTCAGGCCGGCATCTTTCATCGAAGCAGCGCGGAAGGTGAGCAGCTTGGCAGCTTCGATCTCGGTGGCCATATCGGCCAGCTTCCACTGGATGCCCTGAAATTCGCTGATGGCTTTGCCGAATTGTTTGCGCTGTTTGGAATACTTGAGCGCACATTCGTAAGCGCCTTCAGCCATCCCGAGGGCCAGCGCGGCGATGGAGATGCGGCCACCATCGAGCACGCGCATGGCGTCGATGAATCCCGCGCCTTCCTTGCCCAAGAGATTCCCGGCGGGAATCACACAGTCTTCGAAGATGAGTTCAGAAGTGTCGCTGGCACGAAGGCCCAGTTTGTTCTCTTTCTTGCCGGGACGAAAGCCCCTGGCGTCTTTTTCCACGATGAAAGCGGAAAGACCGTGGGTGTGAGCGGCTCGGTCGGTGACGGCGATCACGACTAACACGTCGGCGTAACGGCCGTTGGTGATGAAGGTCTTGGTACCGTTGAGCACCCAGTTGTTGCCCTTGCGGACCGCGGCCATGCGGGCGCTGCCAGCGTCAGAACCAGACGACGGCTCGGTGAGCCCCCAAGCGCCAAGATATTCTCCGGTTGCGAGCTTGCTTACGTATTTCTTTTTCTGCTCTTCGCTGCCTGCGAGATAAATATGGTTCGAGCAGAGCGAAGTGTGGGCGGCGACGATGATGCCGACGGAACCATCCACGCGGGAGAGTTCTTCGATGGTGGTGACATATTCGACGTAGCCCATGCCGGGGCCACCGTATTCGGGGGGGAAAATCGTCCCCAGCAAGCCGAGCTTGCCCAACTCTTTGATGGTCGCCAGGGGAAATTCGCCTGCCTCGTCCCATTCCATGACGTGAGGAAGGATTTCGCGTTCGGCAAATTCGCGGACGCTCTTTTTGAGGTGCAGTTGTTCGTCGTTAAGTTGGAAATCCAAGACATTCCTCTGGGCGGCGGTTGCCTCGTCATACTTCCCATCGGCAAACCGGAAGGAAGGACAACTCTTTGATTTAAACATGATGGAAGAAAGCGGAAAAGTTACTCTGGGCTCAGACCGGGCGGGATGCGGGAAGCATCATGTTTATTGGCGATTGGGTTGGTTTTTGTGATGCAGCCAACCGACCGATTGGTCGCTAACAATCCGGCTTAAACTGATTTCTTCTGTTCGACGTTGTGCCGCAACTATTTGGGTGAAGGTTGGGCGAGGAAGCGCTCGAAGACTTCGTTCGAGAGCAGGCGTCCGCGGCTGGTTAGGCGGACGACACTTCCTTGTCGGTTGAGTAAGGCGGCGTGAACGAATTCCTCGACGATGGGAGTGAGTCTCGACACTTCGTCCGGGCCGAAGTCGCTGGCGACGTGGTCGAGGTCTACGCCACGATTCAGACGTAGGCCGAGGAAGAGCGTTTCTTCGAGGGCGGCTTCGCGGTTAATGCGGGTCGGGTTGAGCGAGGCTCCGGCAACATACTGTTCCAATATATCGGGACTGGAGAAGCGAACGGCTTCGTGCAGGCTGGGAGTCGTCAGCATGGAGTGGGCGTCGACGCCGAACCCGAAATAAGGCTGGCGGGTCCAATACTTAAGATTGTGGCGGGACTCGGAGCCGGGGCGGGCGAAGTTGGAGATTTCGTATTGCCGGATCCCTGCGGCATTGAGGCGGTCACAGGCGGTCTCATACATACTCGCGGTCAAGTCTTCGTCGGGAACGAAATGCGCGTGATACTTGGTTCCCCCGGCGATCAGTTCCCTGCCCAGACGCGAGTCGTCATCGACTTCCAGCATGTAGATGCTGACGTGGGGTACCTGCGTCGCGATTACTTGTTCGAGGGAAAAGTCCCAGCTTTGAGCCGTCTGGTGGGGCAGGCCAGCTATGAGATCGACATTCAGGCCGGTGATTCCGGCATCGCGCAGTCGTGTAAGATCGTCGAGAACGGTGGATCGCTTGTGCAGCCGCCCAACGGACGAGGCTTCCTGATCGACGAAGGACTGCACGCCCAGGCTGACGCGGTTAACGCGGTGACGGCGGAAAACCTCAATCACAGGCGCGGTCAGCGTGCCAGGAGCGCACTCGACGGTGATTTCGGCGCCAGGCTGTACGTCGAAATTTTGCCGAATCGTGACAAATAAACGCTCCAATTGGCTAAGATCAAGGATGGTAGGAGTTCCGCCACCGAAGTAGATGGAGTCGACAGTTGGCTCCATCAGGCCGCCCATCTGTTCGGCGGTAGTCGAGGCCTGGGCCAGGTCGTTGCAGATGTGGTCAACGTAGCGCTGAAAGACAGCCTTGGAAAAAACGTCCGAAGCGAAGTTGCAATAGGTACACTTGGTACGGCAGAACGGGACGGAGATGTAGAGACCGAGCAGCATTGGGTTGATTATCCCATGGGCAAGGCTTTTAACCGCGAGGTCGCTAAGGATTCGCGAAGGGCGCAAAGGAACAACTAGAAGCATGTTGCCACGCGTGGTCGTTACCGGAATCGGTGTGGTCAGTCCCAACGGGATTGGCAAGGAGGCTTTCTGCCGCGCTATTCTTGCGGGAAAGTCGGGTGTGAAACGGATTTCGCGGTTTGACCCCTCGGAACTTCCTGTACACGTGGCCGGCGAGATACCCGAGTTCGACGAACTAGCATGGGTGGATGCGCGCGAGCGCAAGCATGTTTCCCGCGTGGTTCCGCTGGCGGTTGCGGCATCGGCGGAGGCGATTCAGGATGCCGGGCTTGATCCTGGTGCGATGAGCATGGAGCAGAAGCGCGAGATTGGCGTGATTCTGGGCACGGGCGGCGGCGCGCAGGAGTTTTCCGAAGAACAATACCGGCTGTGGCACAGCGGTCACGTCAAGCAGGTCAGTTTGTTCTGCATTCCCAGCGGCACCATGGGTACGATTCCCAGCGAAGTGAGCATGCGCTTCGGCTTTCGCGGATACAGCCACGTGGTCACGGCGGGATGCACCTCTTCTACCGACGCGATTGGCTATGCTTATCAGCACATTCAGGCGGGAGTGCAACCGCTGTTTCTGGTGGGCGGTGTGGATTCTGCGATTACGCCCGGCATCATCAAGGGTTACACCATGCTGCGCGCGCTGACCCAGTCGTGGAACAACGAACCGGAGCGAGCATCGCGGCCGTTTTCCGCCGACCGGGACGGATTCGTAATCGCGGAAGGCTCGTGGATGTTCATTCTGGAAGAATATGAGCACGCGCGGACGCGGGGCGCGCGCATGTATGCGGAGATTATTGGTTATGGCTCGACGTGTGAGGCGTTTCATCGGGTGCGCATGAGCGAGTCGCCGGAAGAGCCGGCGCGGGCGCTGACGTTGGCGCTAGAAGAAGCGGCCATCGCAGCCACGGACGTGCAGTATGTGAATCTGCATGGCACTTCGACAGAGATGAACGATCGGGTAGAAACGCGGGCGCTGAAACTTGCGTTGGGCAGTCATGCTGGGCAAATTCCCATGTCCGGGTTGAAGTCACAGATCGGACACGCGCAAGGCGCTTGCGGATCGGCGAGTGTGGCAGCGACGCTGATCGCGATGGAGCATGGCAAAGTTCCGCCGACGATCAATCTGGACGTTCGCGATCCGGAATGCGATTTGGATTATGTCCCGGATGTGGGGCGGGCGGCGCAGATTGAGCATGCAATTTGTAATTGCGTGGGCTTTGGGTCGAAGAATTCGGCGCTGGTGCTGAGGAAAGTCGCGTAAGACGACATAACTCTCTTAACACTGCTTTCATCTTGTGCTTTAATCTGCTGGTGCGTGCTGTTTGGATTCTCGCGCTCTTGGTGGCGCTGGCGTTCCCTGCCTCGCCGCAAAGCACCGTCGCTGCACCTATCGACAATTACGCCTACCTATTGCGAGTCCAGCGGGTGATCTCGCATATGGACACTTGTGTCCTTCTGCGGCGGGACGGTGGATATCATTTAGAACGCGACCACGACGAGTCGACCGAGGTCTATGAGGGCGAGCTTTCGGTTGAGGAATTATCCAGGCTCCAAGCATGGCTGGACGATGAGCAGCTACGAAAACTGACCCGCGAACAGATCATGACGCCGCTGGTGAGCCAGGCCAAGGATGAGCTACAGATCAATATCTTTCGCGGAGATCACTGGCAGGACCTGCTCTTCCTCTCAAGCGAAAGCCGTACACCGTTTCATGCGCTGACGCCACTGTTGGAATGGTTCAATGACCTGCACAATGCCCCCCACCGTACGATTTCGGAAGATGCAGGCAAAAATAACTGCACGACGCCGGGCAGGATTGTACTTCGCACACGCCCGTCGTCGAGCGCCGCGCCCGCAAATAACGCACAACTGGAGGGACGAAATCCGGTTCCACCGGAGGTGAACCGCGCAAATGCTCCGGACGGCCAGGCGGCTTTGCCATCAAACCCTGGTCCCTACCTCCTACGCCTGCTACACGAGAGCTTTGATCGCAGTGGCGTGGACAGCACGTGCGCGATTGTCTACGCCAGCGGTCTCTATCGCGTGGAACACTCTTCTCAAGTGTTCGGGGGCAAGGTGCATGCGAAGGTCTATCAATCAACGACCGGAGGGGCACAAAGGCAGGAGTTGCAACAGCTTCTCGAGGACGTTCATCTGAAGGCGATTCAAATGGGGAATCTCCCGGATGAATTTTTCCAGAGGCTTCAAGCTGGTCACACGTCGATGGACATCAGATTCCTTCTCAGCGACGCCACCTTTGTCTGGATTCCACGGGAGAAGGTCGTTCAGAACCTGGCATTTGCCAGCGATCTACGAGTACAAGCCGCGATTGGGAACCACTATTTAACAAGCGATAAGAATGCGAAGTACGTTCGTCCACTGGAGAAATGGGTAAAGAGCGAGCTCCCGGCCGAAAAGAGCGTCCTCGTCGACGGTGCGAACGCGACGTTCTGTGCTCCCCAGTAGAAAAGCTTTTCCATCCGGCCAGCCTCTTTCCCCATCTACTTAAGGTATCTTTTAGAAGAGCGCATGGCCCAAGAAGAAGAAGTATTAGGTAAGGCGTATGACAGCCGGTTGATGAAGCGGCTGCTGGTGTATTTGCGTCCCTACAAATGGCAGGTGGGGATTGCGCTGGGCTCCATCGTGCTCAAGGCCGGGGCTGACGTTTTGGGCCCGTACCTTACCAAGGTGGCGATTGACAAGTATTTGGTGAAGGTTCCCGGGTCGAGCTCTCCGTTCGATTCCTTTCTCAGTAACCAACCCTTGATCGGCATTGCCCAGGTGGCCGGGCTTTATGTTGCGGCGCTGGTGGTCAGCTTTCTGCTCGAGTTCCTGCAAACCTACTTCATGCAGTGGACCGGGCAAATGGCGATGTTCGATTTGCGCGCTCAGATTTTCCGCCTCTTGCAGCGCATGCACATTGGTTTCTATGACAAGAACCCGGTGGGCCGTCTGGTGACACGAGTGACCACCGACGTGGACGCGCTGAACGAAATGTTCACCGCCGGGGTGGTGTCGATTTTTGAAGACATCTTTGTGCTGGCCGGGATTGTCGGCATCATGCTCAAGATGAATTGGAAGCTGGCGTTGATCACGTTTGCGGTACTGCCGCTGATCGGCTATGCGACCACTATTTTTCGTGATAAGGTGCGCGACTCTTACCGGCGTATTCGCGTGGCCATTGCCCGCATCAATTCCTACTTGCAGGAACATGTGAGCGGCATGGTGGTGTTGCAGCTGTTCAATCGTGAGGAGCCGGCGTTCGACAAGTTCTCCGAGGTCAATGCCCTCCACATGGACGCGTTCAAAGACGCGATCATGGCGCACGCGGTCTATTACCCGGTGGTGGAAATCCTGTCGTCGGCAGCGATTGCGGGCGTGATCTGGTTTGGCGGCAACGATGTGCTGCGGGGGATGGCGACCCTGGGTGTGCTGGTGGCGTTCATGCAATATGCGCAGCGGTTTTTCAGGCCGATCCAGGATTTGAGCGAAAAGTACAACATTTTGCAGTCGGCGATGGCAGCTTGCGAGCGAATCTTTAAGATGCTGGATACGCCGGTGGAGATCACGTCGCCGGCGGTGACGAAGACGCCGGACGGCCCGGGGCGGATCGAGTTCGAGCACGTGTGGTTTGCCTATCGGAAGATGCCGCTGGAGACCGCCGAGACTCGCGCGGCGCATGCGACTGCTCCGGCCACCCACAAACATGCATTGCCGGGAGAACCAGATTGGGTGCTGCGCGATGTGAGTTTTGTCATTGAACCGGGAGAGACGGTTGCCATCGTCGGCCACACCGGAGCCGGGAAGACGACGATCATTTCGCTGCTGATGCGGTTCTATGACGTACAAAAGGGCGCGATCAAGATCGATGGCGTTGATGTGAAAGATATGGACCTGAGCGATCTTCGGAGGCGATTTGGGGTGGTCTTGCAGGATCCCTTCTTGTTCACCGGAACGGTCGGGGGAAATATTCGGCTGGGCTCAAAGTGGATTCAAGATGAAGACGTAGAGAAGGCGGCGGAAGATGTGAACCTTGCCGACTTCATTCGTACGCTGCCCGGAGGATTCAAAGAAGAAGTGCGGGAACGCGGCAGCACGCTCTCCACCGGACAGAAACAACTAATTTCGTTTGCACGGGCATTGGCGCACAATCCGAAAATCCTGGTGTTGGATGAAGCGACTTCGAGCGTGGATACGGAAACTGAATTTCGCGTGCGGGATGCGCTGAACCGCATGGTGGAAGGAAGGACCTCGGTGATCATTGCTCATCGGCTCTCGACGATACAGCGCGCGGACAAGATCATTGTGATGCACAAAGGCCACGTGCGGGAGATGGGAAGTCATCAGGAATTGCTCGGTCACCGCGGGATTTATTACAAGCTGTATCAGCTTCAGTATAAGGACCAGGAGCTTGCGGCGGGGCCGGTGGTAACGGCAGGAGCGGACGACTAGGGGTAGTGTTTCGTTGTCCCTCGGCGCTGAAGCAGCGCCCTTTCAAGTCGCACCACCCCCTGTAACGGTACCAAGCGGACGACTTTCGTAACTCTGAGGGGCGGGTTTTGCCGCGCTAGAATTCGCGTGTGGGCGAGCGAGATCAGCAGGCATTTCAAGAGGTAAACCAGAACAGTCCGGAAGCGATCCCGGTGCAAATGCGCCAGATCGAGGGCCGGGAGTGGTGGCTTTGGGGATTCGCGGTAGCGGTAACCCTGGCGCTGACCCTGGGCATTGTCTCGTTTACCTTTCCTTGGTTCCACCTGGAGACGGAGGCCAGCTACTGGTTTGACTTGCGGGAGTGGGTGCGCGGGTTGGCTGGTCTGGTTCTGTTGTTCGACGTTTACACGGTGTATCAGCATTTTCAATTGCAGAGCATCCGTCGGCAACTGGCGGAGCGCGACCAGCTTTTTCAGCTCATCAGCGAAAACGCTGCGGACATGATTGCGCTGGTGGACAGCGAAGGCCGCCGGCTTTACAACAGTCCCGCATATGAGAAGGTGCTGGGGTATTCGCCCGAAGACCTGAAAAATACGTCATCGTTTGACCAGATCCATCCCGACGACCGGCCGCGAGTGTTGCAGGCGGCGGAGAAAGCACGATGCAGCGGCCAGGGTGAGCGCGTGGAATACCGCATCCTGCACAAAGATGGATCGTGGCGCACGCTGGAATCGACGGCCAGCGCCATTCGCAATGCCAAGGGACAGACGGAAAAACTGGTCATTGTGAACCGCGACATCACCGAGCGCAAGCGCGCGGAAGAGTTGCTGGTGCACAATGCCTTTCATGACGGACTCACAAACCTGCCCAATCGCGCGCTCTTTCTGGACCGGTTGCAACATGCGCTCACGCTTTCCAAGAAACATTCGAACTACATGTTTGCGGTGCTGCTGATTGACGTGGATGAATTCAAGGTCATCAATGACAGCCTGGGACACACGGCCGGGGATGAGTTGCTGATCCAGATTAGCCGGCGGCTGACCGAATCGGTGCGGCGGGCGGATACGGTTTCGCGACCGCGGATCACGGGTGTGGTGGAAAAGTCGGCCGACGAAGGGACGCTGGCCAGACTGGGCGGCGATGAGTTCACTATCCTGCTGGACGACATTCGCGATCCGATTGAAGCGGTGAGAGTTGCCGAGCGCGTGCAGGGGGAACTGACACCTCCCTTCATGGTGAACGGGCAGGAAGTGGTGATCTCGGCGAGCATCGGAATCGCGTCCAGCACCACTCCACACACCCTGGCCGAAGACTTGATCCGCGATGCGGATATCGCCATGTACCGTGCCAAGCGGACTGGCAAAGCCCGGTGCGAGGTCTTCGACACCACCATGCACGCCAATGCAGTGAAGCGTCTGCGGTTGGAGACGGAACTGCGGAAGGCGCTCGACCAGGGAGAGTTTCGAGTTTACTACCAGCCGATTGTCTCCCTGCAGACGGGCAGGATTGCAGGGTTTGAAGCGCTGAGCCGCTGGCAACGTCCGGAGGGCGTGGTTCCGCCGATTGACTTTATTCCGGTGGCCGAAGAGACCGGGCTGATTATTCCGATGAACCGGCAATTGCGGCTCGAAGCCTGCCGCCAGGTGATGGCGTGGCAGGGCCAGTTTCCGTCAAATCCGCCGCTCACTATGAGCGTGAACCTGACCGCCAAGGAGTTCGCGCAGCCTGACCTGGCCAGCGAAATTGGGAAGACGATTGAGCAGACTGGCATTGATCCCGGTTGTCTGCGGCTGGAGATTGTGGAAACCATCGCCATGGGAGATGCGGAGAAATCGGGCAAGGTGCTTTCCCAGCTGAAGGGTTTGGGCGTGCATTTGAGCATCGATGACTTTGGCACGGGCTACTCTTCCCTGAGCCGGTTGCGACGGATTCCGGTGGACACGCTGAAAATCGACCGGGTGTTCATCATGAATATGCACAGTGATCCGGAAAACAGGGAGATTGTTCGGGTGATCATCACCCTCGCCCATAACCTCGGCCTGAAGGTAGTGGCCGAAGGCGCGGAAACCGAAGCGCATGTGAAACAATTGCAGCAATTGAATTGCGAGCAGGCGCAGGGATATTTTTTCTCCCGTCCGGCGGATGAAAAGGCCATGACGCAGTTGCTGGCCGCCAGCCCAGGGGTGCGGAGCGCGGCAGCCAGCAGGTAAGCCCTTCGAACCATCCCACCAAATTCGTTCCCCAATCGACACATTAAATGACTCCCTGCCTGCCCGTGGGTTTTCTCCTTGCTTATTATTATTAACTATGGTTAACTACACCACGTAATCTCTGATTAATACATTAAACGCGCAGAGGGACATTTTCCGCTTTAGGCCGCATGAGAGGGATTGATGGCACGGGCAGGTTGTTGGGCGCTTCTGGCGTTGGCAGTGGCATGCCTCCTTCCTGCGAAAGTGCTGGGACAAGGCGAAACCACCAGCGCCATCGTTGGCGAAGTAAGGGACGCAACCGACGCCGTGGTCCCGGGCGCCACTGTGACCATCACGAATCACGAGACCGGCCTAAGGCGAACAGCCCAAACCGACAATGCTGGTCGATTCAACTTTCCCCAGCTAAAACCAGGTACTTACTCGGTCAAAGCGGACGCGAAAGGCTTCGAGTCCCAGCAAAATGAAAACGTCATTGCGGGTCTGGGCCAAAAGCAGACAGTGGGTTTCACACTTGGCGTAGCCCATTCAAATGAGACGCTCGAAGTAACTAGCGAGGCCCCACTCATCAATCCGGAAAATGCAAACACCTCCACCACTCTCGGCACGAGCGCGCTAGAGGACCTGCCCAATCCGGGTGGCGATCTGACCTACCCGTTGCAGTTTTCCCCTGGGGCGCTCATCAATACGGCCGGGAGCAGCAACGATTTTGTGGGCAGCGCCAACGGGTATGGCAACGTGGAATTCAACGGACTGCCCGCCCTTTCAAACGGTTACATCGTGGATGGACTGGAAAGCAACGATCCGCTCACCAATCTCAACAGCGGCCTCTCGACCAATCTGGTGTTGGGATTGAATTCGATTTCAGAAGTAACGGTCAATACGCTTTCTTATTCAGTGGATCAAGGGCGATATGGAGCGTCCCAGGTCAACTATGTCACCAAGTCGGGCACGAACCAGTTTCACGGGAATCTCTACGAACTGTGGAATGGGGCGCTGCTGAATGCGGCGGACTACTTTACGAATGCGACAGCGGGGAACCACAAGCCGGGATCGACGGTGAATCACTTTGGCGGCAGTTTGGGCGGTCCGATTGTGCACGACAAGCTGTTCTTTTTCTTCGACAGCGAGTGGGTCCGGATCGCACTGCCCATCGTCACGGCGACGACCGTTCCCAGTGCGGCGTTCCAACAATATGTGTTGCAGCAACTTCCTCTAGGTGGCACGGATGCGGTAACTGGGTCGAGCTACCCAGCGGCGCCGCAACAGGTGCCCTTTTATCGAAAGATGTTTGCACTATATGGAAATACCAGCGGAACGCCTTTGGCTGTGCTGGGGTGTCCTTTCAACTCGAACGGTTCCCCGGCAACGGGCAAACCGGCAAATGGGAATGGTTGTGCGAACCGGCAAAGCGTTTCGCACTCGAGCGACGATCATGAACAGGTGCAGACCGCCCGCGTCGACTACAACATTAACGAAGACAATACTACCTGGTTCCGCTTTCAGGCGGACACCGGACTCCAAGCCGTGTGGACGGATCCCATCAACCCGCTGTTTGACGCGCTTTCCCCGCAGCCTCTGTACTCGTTCGCCGCGGGATATACGTATGTGTTTTCGCAGAATCTGGTGAACTACTTCAATCCGGCATTTTCCTGGTACGAAAGTTTGTTTGGGCCAGGCAATTTTCAGAAGACACTGGCGGCGTTTCCGATTGTGTTACAGGGCAGCGGAGCGGACGCGCCGTTCACCACGATCGGCGGACTTGATAACACCTGGGTACAAGGCAGGCGGGCGTCTCGAGTTTTCATTAACGACAACCTGGCCTGGAGCCATGGCGCGCACGAGCTCAGGTTTGGCACGAATACCAGAATCTTCCGCCTGAACGACTACGATTTCGGTCAGGGCACAGTGCCCACTGTAAGCTACACGACCCTGCCGCAATTCATCTATGGAGTGGCGTCAACCACGACCAAAACTTTTCCATCGACAGCGAACGAGCCGTTCAACTTTCTCAATCTTGATGTTTACGCGCAGGACACCTGGAAGGTAACTAGGACTCTGACCTGGACATTCGGTCTGCGCGACACCTACAACTCGAATCCGCTGAATCCGCATGACCAAGTCGCCCGGCTTCGCGGTTCTTTCGATTCGATTTCGCATGATGTCAGCCAGCCACTAAATGCGGCGATTCAGACTCATCTCGGCAATCTGTTCTCCTCTTCACCAATCGCAATTCTGCAACCGAGGACGGCCATTGCCTGGCAGTTCGAACCGCATTCCGTTCTCCGTGCCGGTTTCGGAATTTTCAGCGACATCCTGCCGGGCAGCGTTGCCGACCTGGTCGGCACCAACCCTCCATACGTTCGGACATTTCGTGGAGGCCTGTTGGGCACGGTCGGTGGCACCGCCATTGCGCCCGGAGTGCCCGACAGCGCAGTGGATGCGACCGTGGCGGCAAACCAGAGATTTAGTTCCGGATTTCCGAGCGGCCAGCTTTCGTGCGCATCCCCGCAGGCAAATCCCGCAACGTGTCTTCCGCCGGTCGCGATCACAGCCGTAACCGATGGCGAATTACACGCGCCGTACTTCATGGAGTGGAGTCTGGGAATTGAACATCAGTTCGGGACCACAGCCAGTTTGCAAGCGCGATACGTCGGCACGCGAGCCGTGAACCAACCCTATCTAACGCAAGTAAACGGCTACCAAACGGTGTGTCAGGGCTGCTTTGCGCCATTTCCCTACATGCAGCCGACCGATCCGAGATTCAGTTCGGTGACACAGTTCTCTACCGGCGAGAACAGCCACTACAACGGTCTTCAGCTCACGGCCATGAAGCGCCTGGGACACGGTCTGCAGGGGCAGATCAACTATACCTGGAGCCGCTGCATGGATACGGTTTCCAATGGTGGGTTTCTTCAATTCTCCGCGGGCGGGATTCTCTCCCCGCTACCGGGAGAACTGGCCCGCGACTATGGGCCTTGCGACTATGACATTCGGAACAATCTGAACGCACAGTATGTGTACCAATTGCCAATCAAGGTACGGAATCAACGGTTGGCGCATGCGCTAAACGGCTGGCAGATTTCTGGAACCATGTTTTGGCATAGCGGGGTTCCGTTCTCGGTCCTGAGCACTCCATATTCAGCCAACGGAAACGGCATTGTGCAGGGCAGCGGTCCGCAGTTCGCAAACGTGGTTCCCGGCGTCCCGTTGTATGAGCATCATCCCGTCCCAAGCGTAACCCAACCGGGCACGATCCAGTGGCTGAATCCGAATGCCTTTGTGTCGGCGGTTGATCCGAGCACGGGGCAGTGCTTCGGCGGCGACAACCCACAGCATTGCCAATTCGGAGACCTCGGCCGCAATGCCTTGCGCGGTCCTGATTTCGTCTGGAATGACTTCTATCTCACGAAATGGTTCCCGGTCACCGAAGGGATGAAGCTCAGAGTCGAAGCGCAGTTCTTCAATGTCTTCAACCATCCGAATTTTGGGCTGCCGAGCATGGTGCTGGCCGGTATTCCGGGAAGGCCTTCGACCCAAACGGGTTTTGGCACGCTCACCTACACGACTTCCCCTCCGACCGGCTTGCTGGGCGTGGGTTTGGGCGGCGACAGCAGTCCACGAATGATCGCGTTTCAGGCGCGGCTGGAGTTCTGAGGAACGACGGTGCGTTCGCGGTGCGCGCACAACCCTTACAATGTCATGCGTGCGTATTCTGATCTCTGCGGGCGAAGCTTCGGGTGAAATGTATGGCGCTCAACTGATAGAAGCGTTGAGCCGCCGGGCTTCTTTTCGCTTTTTCGGCGTGGGCGGAGACCGCATGCGGGCGGCGGGATGCGACATCGTAGTCGATACGAGGGACCTAGCGGTCGTCGGCATCACTGAGATTCTGAGTCACCTACCGAAGATTTATGGGCTCTTTCGCAAGCTGATTGCCGCAGGCGATGCTCGCCCCCCTGATCTTGCCGTCGTGATTGATGCGCCGGCGTTCAACTGGCGGGTGGCGCGGCAGATGCACAAACGTGGAATTCCAGTGGTGTATTACGTGTGTCCGCAGTTCTGGGCATGGCGCCAGGGGCGAGTGCGCTTGCTGCGCAAATATGTCGACAAGGCGCTGGTCATCTTTCCCTTCGAAGAGAAGTTTTATTGTGATCATGGCGTGGATACGACATTCGTGGGACATCCACTTGCCGGTCTTTGCAAACCCCAGGTGTCACGCAAGGACTACGCGGCGCAGCACGGACTGGACGCAGACAAAACGTGGATCACGCTAATGCCGGGAAGCCGGGTGAAAGAAGTGCGCATGAATCTGCCGACGATCCTGGAGTCGGCGGCGAAGCTGGGGGCCGGATATGAATTTCTGCTGCCAGTTGCGCCCACTTTGAATCACGCCTGGCTTGAGGGTTTGATCGGCAAGAGCTCGTTAGTGCGACTGGTACCGGAAGCGCTGCCCGCTTTGGTTCATTCGCGAGCGGGAATCATTGCCAGTGGTACGGCGACTGTGGAAGCTACGTTGATGGGGACCCCGTTTGTGATGGTCTATCGCGTCAGCCGGCTGACGTATCTTCTGGGACGCTCGCGGGTGAAAGTTCCACATTTTGCCATGGTGAACTTGATCGCGGGAAAGGAAGTGGTGCCGGAATTGGTGCAGCAGGACTTTACCGCGGAGAAGGTCGTGGCGGAGATTGTCAAAATATTGTCAGACGGACCCGCACGCGAGAGCGTGATCGCAGGGCTGGCTGGCGTAAGAGCTGCTCTGCGGGGTACGCCGGACAGGCCGCCAGCAGCGGAGCAGGCGGCGGATGCGATCATGGCGATTTTGGGTCGAACTGAGAAGGGACGACCGGAAAAAGCGGTCTCGGCGCCCAGCATGGGATAGCCTCTCCCCTTGTCGCGACAGCATCTTTTGGGCCACAATTCTCATCATACTTAACGGTTTCTGGAGACTCTTCCTAAATGCCCTTTTCAGGTCGGCGTCAGCGTCGCACCCTAAGCATAGGATTCATCTTTCTCCTCTTATTCTGCTGCTTGCCCTCCTGGGCGGCGGAAAAAACTCGCCTACGAGTGGATGATTATCAGATCGACGCGGAACTCATTCCACATACGCACAAGCTCACAGCGCGTGCCAAGGTGAAGTTCACCGCGCTCGAGACTCTCAACATCGCGACTTTTGAATTGCACAATGCGCTGCGGGTCACGAAGGTCACCGACGATGCGGGGAAACCGGTTTCTGCTGAGCGCGGGGTGCAGGACTCCAGCGTGCGCGTACAGCTATCCAAGGGGTTGGCCAAAGACGAGTCCAGCAGCTTGACGTTTGAATACGACGGCACGCTCGACTCCGCCGACGAGAGTCCGATACAGGGTCTCAAAGTGGCGGCGATCAACGATGAAACCAGTTATCTGCTCTATGCCGGACGCTGGTTTCCGGTCAGCGGTTATGGCATCAACCGATTTACGGCGACCATGAACATCACGGTTCCTGCCCACATGGTAGTGATTGGCAGCGGTAAAGAAAGCGAGGGGACTCCGCTTCCGGCCAAGAAGGGCGCGCTTGCCGGGTTGCCAACCAAGACTTTCAGTTTTACCTGGGACAAGCCGAGCTTTCCCGGAACCGTTATTGCGGGGACGTTTCAGGAGTTTAAGAGCGACGAAGCGGGACTCGATCTGCACGTTTTCTTCAAACCGATTCATCAGAACCTGGGCGCGCAATACGCTTCCACCGCCATCAAGGAATTTACCTATTTCGTGACTTTGTATGGCGTGCCGCCTTCGAACCGGCTCAGGGTGGTAGAGATTCCGGACGACACGTTGCCTTCGGCGTGGGCGCCGGAAATTGCCGCCATCGCCAGCCGCGCAGTCTCCGAAAAGGTGAACTACCGGTTGCTGGCAAATACCATCGCGCACCAGTGGTGGGGAGTGTCGGTCAGTCCAGCGTCGCTGGATGACTGGTGGCTGTCGGATGGTTTTGCGCGTTATTCCGAGGCGCGTTACATCGAGAGTGCCGCCGGAACTGCGGGCCTGGAAGAAGCGGTCAAGGACATGTCGGTTGGCGCGCTGGCGTATGACACGGTACCGCTGGCCACGGTCGGCAAACTGGATACGTTTTCGCCGGAATTCCAGTCGCTGGTGACGGACAAAGGCGCGATGATTTTGCACATGCTGCGCTGGGTGGAAGGAGACCAGAAGTATGATCTCACCATGCGCACCTTTGCCACGAAGTACGCGGGCAAATCTGCCTCGCTGGACGATTTCCGCGCCATCGCCGAGCAGTATTACGGCGACAAACTGACCTGGTTCTTTTCCCAATGGCTCGACTCCACCGGAGCGCCCGAGTTCAAGACGAAGTACACGGTGTACCGGCTGGGAAACAACAAAGGGTTCCGAGTGGTGGGCGAGATTGCGCAGGACCTTGATCTATTCCGTATGCCGGTGGACTTGAAGATTGACACCGACGGCAAAACTGAAAATAAACGAATTGAGGTGGTGGGTACCAATTCGCCGTTTACGATTGAGACCTTTGGCAAACCACGGCGGATTTCGATTGATCCGGGGAACAACGTGCTCAAGAATTCGAGCGACGTGAAGCTGCGCGCCTCCATTCAGCGTGGGCAGGCATATGTACAACAAGGGGACCTGGCGGCGGCGCTATCCGAGTACAACAAGGCGCTGAGCGTCAGCAAGAACAGTTCGCTGGCACATTACCGGATCGCTGAGATTTTCTTCCAGCAGAAAAACTACCAGGCGTCGGCCAACGCCTACCGCGATTCGCTCAACGGCGATGGCGAGCCACGCTGGACGGAGGTCTGGAGCCACATTCAGCTGGGCAAGATTTTTGATGTCACCGGACAGCGGGAACGCGCCGTGGGCGAATATCGTCAAGCCTTGCAGACCAATGACAACACCCAGGGCGCTTTAGATGAAGCGCGAAAGTATTTGCAGAAAGCGTTCGAGCCCGAGAAGAGTAAGTAACCGTTTCTTCTCTAGAAGGCCCAGCGTAGCAGCGAAGCTCCCACGGTAAACCCCGCTCCCACCGCGGCCAGAAGGACCATGTCGCCTTTCTTCAATTTGCCTTCCTCGCGTGCCGTCTCCATAGCAAGGGGCAGTGTTGCAGAGGTGGTGTTGCCGAAGCGGTCGATGTTGATGATGACTCGATCCGCCGGCATGCCCAGGCGGTCGGCAGTGGCGGTGATGATGCGACGGTTCGCCTGGTGGGGGATGAATACATCGATGTCCTTGCCGGTCAGGCCGTTTCGCTGCAAGAGTCTTTCGCAGACTTCGGCCATCTTGCGAACCGCGAACTTGAAAACTGCCTGGCCATCCTGGTGGACGTAATGCATACGGTGCGCGACCGTTTCGTGGGTAGCAGGGTTCAAGCTGCCACCGGCGGGCATGAACAGCGAGCAACCGCCGGAGCCATCGACTTCGTGCAAAAAGTCGATGAGGCCGAGAGAGTCGTCGGTCGCCGGTTCCACCAGGACGGCGCCTGCGCCGTCGCCGAAGATTACGCAGGTGGCGCGATCGGTATAGTCGATGATCGAGGACATGATATCCACGCCGATGATCAGAACTTTCTTGTGATCTCCCGAGACCACAAACCTCGAGCCCACTTGCAGTGCGTAAAGAAACGAAGAGCACGCGGCGTTCATATCGAATCCCCAAACGCCTTTGGCTCCCAGCTTGTCCTGCACCAGGCAGGCAGTGCAAGGAAACAGCATGTCCGGAGTAACGGTGGCGACAATGATGGCATCGAGATCCGAAGGCTCAACGCCGGCCTGGGCCAGAACGCTCTTGGCAGCCTCCAATCCCAGGTCGCTGCTGGCAACGCCTTTGTCAGCCAGATGACGCTCGCGAATTCCGGTGCGATCCAGAATCCATTGGTCGGTGGTGTCGACCATCTTCTCCAGGTCGGCGTTGGTAAGCACGCGGGGCGGAACGTAAGTTCCCAGAGCGCTGATCTTGGCGCGCAGCAGTTGACTCACTCGCAAGATTCTCCCGTTGGAATGTAAACCCGCTATTGTGCCGTACGTGCACCAGCCGTGTCCAATGGGACGAGGTTGACTGAGGGTTTTATTGACGACGGAGTTGAGCGAAGAGAGCGGAATAGTCAGGCACCGGCGACCCACTGCACACGCAAGAGCCCGTTACCGTTGCTTCCTTCCGGACCTGGCGGGGTTGGCGGGAAGACGTCGCGTGGGACCGATGCCCGACATAACGATTCTAACATTCAGCCAGCAGCTGTCAGCTTTCAGCCTCTAAGAACCAGGCAGTTCGTATCGGCTCAGAAAGTTCCAGGCATCGGCGTTGATCTGGCCGGCGAGATCGTAGTAGTTGTGATCGTGATCTCTGAGCTCGACATAGTGAACGGGGAATCCTGCCTTGCGCAGCAGATCCCGCGTCCGCTGAACCCCGGCAATCGGGACCAACTGATCGCGGTCGCCAATGTAGATTGCAATCGGCGTTTTGCGTTTGGCCTTGTCTACGATCGACACGTACTCCTCGGCGATTCCCATGGCGTGGACCGCGACTGCGGCAAAGTATTCCGAATCGAGCGTGGCGGCGTCGTAGGCGAGGTAGCCGCCCATCGAATGGCCAAAAACTATAGAGGCGGCGAGGATCGATGCTGGCTTTCAGTTTGGCGTCTTCCACCAGGCACCTGAACATTGCGGGGGCAAGAGGCTCGAACGTCAGAGTGCGCGGCAATTCGGGCGCAATCAGGACGATATGCTTCTGTGCGGCAAACGATTTCCACGCGTCGATGAAGTTTGGAGGGTGATCGCCCGCGCCGTGCAGCAGCAGGATGGCCGGCAGCGGCTCCTTGGAGGCTGGCGAGAACAGCAAATACTGATACTCGGTGTCGCCACAGCGGAGGGTTCTGGATCGAATATCCGACGCGGCCTGGCAAACTGGCATAGTAATCGTAGCCAGGAGCCCTACGATAATCACGAGTTTTTGTGAGTTTCGCAACTGCAAACTCCCCTGGGAGAGTCTATCAGCTGCGTTTGGCATTGGTTCTCACCAGCACGCCGAACCTCGTCCCTAACCTGGGTACCCTTCCCTTCTGCGCGAGAATCGCGAACAATTAAGGAAGTCTCATGGTCACAGCTCACAACCCGCAACCGCTGCGCCTGGCAATCGAGCGATACTTTGAGATTGCGCTCTATTTGCTGGTGCTGACGGGGTTTGTAACGCTGGCGTCCACCGGCGGTCTCGACCTGCCGACGACCGCGTTGGCCGGAACTGCCATCCTGGTTCGCGGGTATTGCGTGGCCACTCGGCGCACCCCGCTAATCCCCGAACGCTGGACTACGATTCTTACGCTCGTGTACCTCGCGTTTTATCTCGCTGACTACTTCGTGATCTCGCGCGCCTTCGTAAGTTCGGCAGTACATCTGGTTCTCTTTGTCCTGGTGATGCGTTTGTTCTCGGCGCGACGCGATCGTGATTATTACTTTCTGGCAGTGCTTGCCTTCCTGATGGTGCTATCGGCGGCGGTGCTGACGGTCGACTCGACATTCTTGCTGGCGTTCTGCGGATTTATGCTGACGGCGGCGGGGACGTTCATCCTGATGGAGATGCGGCGCGCCGCTGCCAGCTCGACATTTCAGTCGACGACCGACGACCTTGCCGCCTCGCGGCAGATGGGACTGTCGTTAGCCAGAGTGACTCCGGCGCTGGTGTTGCTGATCGCGCTGGGCGCAGGGGTCATTTTCTTCGTGCTGCCGCGTGTTTCCAGCGGCTATCTGAGCGCATACACTCCCACCGGCGAGATTGCCACCGGGTTCAGCGATCGCGTGCAATTGGGACGGATCGGTGAGATTCAGCAATCTGGCGCGCTGGTGATGCATATCCAGATCGACGGCGACGCCCATGGGACTTTCGACCTCAAGTGGCGCGGGGTCGCTCTGAACCTATTCGATGGCGTTACCTGGTCGACTCCGTATGAGCATCGTCTGGTCGCGCGGTCGCTGGGTGGCCAATTTCTGCTCGCGTCGGGAGCTGAAACACACAAGACCCAACATCTCATTCATTACCGCGTGCTGATGGAGCCGATTGCCAACAACGTCTTCTTCCTTGCGCCGGATGCGCTCAGCCTCGGGGGCAACTATCGACTGGTGTCGCGGGATGAGGCAGGGGCGGTTTTCGACAGCGACTTTGACCGTCCGGTGGGCACTTATGATGCGGAGTCTGACGTGGCCCAGCCCGCGGCAGCATCGTTGCGTGGGGCTGGGCAGGATTATCCGCCGGCGGTGCTGTTGAACTATCTGCAACTGCCGCGGTTGGATCCGCGGGTGGCGCCGCTGGCCGCGCAGATCACGGCTGCTGAAAGCAACAATTACGACAAAGCAGTGGCGATGGAACGCTACTTGCGGACGCGCTTCGGATACACGTTGCAACTGGGACGCTCGGCGCAACGCGATCCGCTGGCGTATTTCCTGTTCGAGCGCAAGCAGGGCCACTGCGAATATTTCGGCTCTGCCATGGCGGTGATGCTGCGCACGTTGAAGATCCCTTCGCGAGTCGTAAACGGATTCCGCACCGGCGAGTTCAATGACGTGACGTCGCAATATCTGGTGCGCGCCAGCAACGCGCATTCGTGGGTGGAAGCCTATTTTCCGGGATATGGATGGGTGAGCTTTGATCCCACGCCAGCCGCGCCGGCCGAGGTTAGAACGGGCTGGAACCGCTGGGCGCTCTATGCCGATGTCATGGCGTCGTTCTGGCGGGAGTGGGTGGTCAGCTATGACGTGAGCCATCAGTACATCCTGGGACATCGCGCGGCGCAAGGTGGCGCGGAATGGATCCGACGAGCGCGGCGGTGGGAGCGGAGAGAGTATGAAGCCTGGCTGCAGGCTGCGCGACGGACGGGAAACGCGGTGTCGGATGCTCCCTGGCGCTGGGCCGGGACAGCGCTTGGCCTGGCAGCGCTGCTGGTGTTGGGAGCGTATTCGGCGCGACTGTGGCGGATGATTCGCCGGCTTCGAGTGGCGGCTCGGCCGGAGAAGTCACCGCGTGTGGCGGCAACCATCTGGTATGAACGCGTGTTGCGCATGTTGGCCAAGCGCGGCTGGCAGAAGTTGCCGGCCCAGACTCCGGCGGAATTCGTGGCGGCTTTCAAGGATCAAGGCATGCGCGATCCGCTGGCGCGATTTGCCGAGCATTACGAACGGGCACGGTTCGGCGATTCGGCGGAGGATGCCGCGAGGTTGCCGGGGGATTATGAGGAAGTTTCGGCCGCGAGCAAGCGGTAGAAGCGCATTGTAGTTGCGCCAGCAGGATGAACCTCGCAAGCTGCTAAAATAGTTAGATTGATGCCGCCTCCGAATTCCACTGTAGAGACTGACAACGAAGCCGAAATCGTTGGAATAGAAAACGCGGCCCCTCGGCCGCCTAAAGTCGGCTTTGTCAGCCTGGGATGCCCCAAGAACCTGGTCGATAGTGAAGTCATGATGGGCATGCTGGCGCAGGCTGGAGCGGAGTTGATTGCCCGCGCCGAAGATGCCGACGTCATTGTGGTGAATACCTGCTCGTTCATCGAGAGCGCGCAGCAGGAATCGGTGAATGCGATCCTTGAAATGGCACGCCACAAGAACGATGGCCGGGCACGCAAGCTGATAGTTGCGGGTTGCCTGGTGGAACGCTTTCGCGGCGACATTCAAAAGAACATTCCTGAAGTTGACGCGGTGGTCGGCACCGGAGAGTTGGAAAATATTCTGGCAGCCGCCGGGATCGCCCCTCAACCGGCTTCGAATTCTCCCTTCAAGATTTTGACTTCACGAGCGGAAGCCGACGCGCGGGTGGCCCAAGGCCGGTTCTCGCGGGAGTCATGGGACGGCGCTATCGCCGATCTCCCCAATTATCTCTATGACGAGGCCACACCCCGCGTGCTGGCTACGCCCAAGTACACGGCTTACGTGAAGATTGCCGAGGGTTGCGATCATCCGTGCAGCTTCTGCATCATCCCGCAGCTGCGGGGGAAGTTTCGCTCGCGGCGATTTGAATCGGTGGTCGCAGAAGTCGAACGCCTGGCGCGCGGCGGAGTACGCGAGGTCACCCTAATCGGACAGGACACCACCTGCTACGGAGAAGACTTTGGATTAAAAGACGGTCTGGCGTTGCTGCTGGAGAAACTCGCCAGCATTGAGGAGCTGCGCTGGGTGCGGTTTCTGTATGCGTATCCCAATAAGATTACGGGCCGGTTGCTCGAGACCATTGCCAGCCACGATAAGATTTGCTCGTACATGGATGTGCCCTTGCAACATGCGTCGGCCACGGCTTTGAAGCGCATGAAACGCGGCGGCGGAGCGGATGTCTTTCTGCGGTCGATTGAGAAGATGCGGCGCACGATTCCAGACTTAACCTTGAGGACATCTTTCATTGTAGGCTTCCCTGGAGAGACCGAAAAAGAGTTTGCAGAGTTGTGCGAATTCGTCCGCGAAGCCAAGTTCGACTGGATGGGCGCGTTCGGTTACTCGGATCAAGAAGGCGCGGGCGCTTTCGGGATCGATGACAAGCTGCCGCCGGGTGAAATAGAACGGCGACGCAAGCATCTGATGCAGATTCAAAAGCGCATCAGCAAGAGGAGCAAGAAGGCCTTGGTCGGCAAAGAGTTTGACCTGCTGCTCGGAGGCGTGTCCGAGGAAAGCGATCTTTTGCTCGAAGGCCGCACGGCGATGCACGCCCCGGAAATCGACGGCAAAGTGTTCGTGAATGACGTGCGCGACGGGCTTGAACCGAAAGAAGGCGAATTTTACCGCTGCCAGATCACCGAGGCGCACGATTACGACCTGGTGGCGAAGATTGTGTAGCGTCTATGGCCCGCAAGCGTGCCCTTAAGTTGAGTTGTCCCACCTGCCGGAAGCCGGTAACCAGCAAAGATCCGGACTTCCCTTTCTGCGGCGAGCGTTGCCGTCTGATTGATCTGGGTAAGTGGGCCAGTGGGAAGTACGTCATTTCGTCGCCGATCACGGATACCAGTGACGAGATCGATGCGGAGTCCGATGAGAAGCCGTGAATTGTCGATGGATGGCGGCGTTAAATGACACGTGCGCCGCGTTGGGCCACCCTAGTAGCAACGTTCTTCGGTGTAGGGGTGCTGCGGCCTGGGCCGGGGACCTGGGGGTCGGCGGCGACGGTGGTATTGTGGTGGCTGGTCGCCCGTGGGATCGCCCCGGGTTGGCAGCCTTTCGCAGCCATCGGGCTGGCCGCGCTGGTGGTGGTGGTGGGGATTCCGGCGGCTACACAGGTCTGCCGTGCCAGTGGGCTGAAAGATCCGCAGTTTGTAGTGATTGACGAAGTCGCGGGCCAGCTTATTACGCTGATTGCGGTGCCGGTAGCGTGGAAATCTCTGCTGCTGGGATTTATACTCTTCCGAGGCTTCGATATTGTAAAACCTCCCCCGGTGCGTCAACTTGAGCATCTTCCCGAAGGCTTTGGCATCGTAATAGATGACGTTGGCGCAGGACTTTACGCGTTGGCGGTGATGCAGGTGGTGCTGCACTTCGGCCTTTTGCCGAAGTAGAAGGCACAGGGGACTTGGAAGTCCATGGGAATTTCTGACCGGTTACTGGGAAAAAAGAGCGTGAACGGAAAGCCGCATATTCAGGCGGTGCAGCCGAGCGCTGCCCTGGCGGGCGGCGAGGTGCGGATCAGCGGAAGCGATCTGTCACCGCACGACTTGCGGCGGCCGCGGGTTCGCTTTGGCGAAGTGGAAGGCGCGGTGGTCATCAGCTCCGATGATTTTGTGGTGGCAAAAGTACCGCACGGCGCATCTTCGGGCTCTATCGTGGTTTCCACCAACGGCCACTCCAGCAATGCTCATCAGATCAAAGTAGCGGTGACGATTGCGGAGGGACTGCATCCGGTGACCAATCCCGCGCTCGACGCCGAGGGCAACATTTACGTTAGTTTTTCGGGGAGCCGCGGACAAAAAGTGAAGGTGGCGCTGTTCAAGATCGATACCAACTATAACGTCAAGCCGTTCGTGGCCGACCTGATGAACGCTACCTCGATTGCTTTCGACAAGTTTGGGCAGATGTATGTTTCGTCGCGCTACGACGGAACCGTGTACCGGATCGCTCCCAACGGGACAATGTCTTCCTACGCGGAGGGCATGGGCGTGGCGACGGGCATTGCCTTTGATCGCGCCGGCAACCTGTACGTGGGAGACCGCAGCGGGACGATTTTCAAGATTGCTCCGGACCGGCAGACTTTCGTGTTCGCTACGCTCGAGCCCAGCGTTTCCGCCTATCACCTGGCGTTTAGCCCCCGGGGCGATCTGTTCGTCACCGGTCCAACGACTTCGAGCTTCGATTGCGTGTACAGGATTGACGGGCAAGGCAATGTTACCAATTTCTTCCGCGGGCTGGGACGGCCGCAAGGTTTGGCTTTTGACATCGAAGGCAATCTGTACGTGGCGGCTTCGCTATCGGGCAGGCGCGGGATCGTCAAGATCTCTCCCGATGGTCAGGCATCGATCGAGGTCGCGGGCGCCGGCTTGGTGGGTCTGGCGTTTGCTCCCGGCCGCTCGGTCGTGCTCACGACGACAGACGCGGCGCATCATTTAGCCTGGAACATTCAGGGACTGCCGCTGGTGGAGTAGGGTCAGAAAAGCCATCAGCATTCAGCCATCAGCTCTCAGATTTCAGGTCTACAACCTCCGGCAACCGGTCATGGACCGCTTCTAGCCGCTCACTTTCCCAACTCTGCTAAGCTCGCTTGGTTTTCATTTACACTTTTGAGAGATGAATGCTGAGATCATCGCTATTGGCTCGGAACTATTGACTCCATACCGCCAGGACACCAACTCGCTCTACCTCACAGAGAAACTCAACCAGATGGGAGTGGAGGTGAGTTTTAAGACGATTGTGGGCGATAGCCTGGAGAATCTTACGCAGGCGGCGACTGCGGCATTCGCGCGCACCGATGTGATTATCTTTATGGGCGGATTGGGGCCGACGGAAGATGATCTCACGCGAGAAGCCGTGGCGGCGGCGTTAGGATTGCCGCTGCGGCGTGATCCCGCGATTGTAACCTGGCTCGAGGAACGCTTTGCGGCGCATGGCTGGAAGATGGCGGCTAATAATTTGAAGCAAGCGGAAGTCATCGCCGGCGCAACTGTCCTTCCCAATGCCAATGGCTCTGCCCCCGGATTGTGGATCAGCGGCAAGTTTGATGGACGCGCGAAGATCATGATGCTCTTGCCGGGCCCTCCAAATGAATTGAAGGCGCTGTTTGAAGAGCAATGTGTCGCACGATTGCGGGCAAAGCTGCCGGAACAATTTATTGTCACCCGGGAACTGAAAATCACGGGCATGGGCGAGTCGCAGTGCGATGCTCGAGTGGCGCCGATCTACAAGCCTTTCACTGACGTACAAACTACGATCCTGGCCGGAGCGGGAGAGATCCAGTTGCACCTGAAAACCCGCGCCGTCAAGCTCGACACAGCGCAGAAACGCGTGGATGAATTAGTGGAGCTGATCGAGGCCGAGATCGGCGATTTTGTGTTCTCCGACAACGGCGACTCGATGGAGCAAATTGTCGGGTACTACTTGCAAATGCGCAACGCCACCATGGCGGTGGCGGAATCATGTACTGGCGGGCTGATCGGCGAAAGAATCACTTCGGTGAGCGGCAGTTCACGATACTTCCTTGGCGGCGCGATTGTGTACTCCAATGACATGAAGACGGAGATGGCGGGAGTGCCGACGAGGCTGATCGACAAAGAAGGCGCCGTAAGTTCGAAGGTAGCTACAGCATTGGCAGAAGGAATTCGTGCACGCTGCGGCTCGACCCTGGGTATCGGGGTGACGGGCGTGGCTGGGCCGAACGGAGGAACTCCGGACAAACCGGTGGGACTGGTGTTTCACGCTCTGGCTAGTGAGGGCGGGACGGAAGTGATAGAGCGCAAATTTGTCGGCGACCGCAAGCGCATTCGCTGGTTTGCCAGCCAGCAGGCGTTGGACATGATCCGGAGGAAATTGAAATGAGAGGTTTCTTGGCAATCGGCATATAGCACTTAGCATTTGCTGACTCCGCTAAGTGCTAGATGCCAAGTGCCAAATGCGACTCTTCATTGCTCTCGAGATTGACGATGGCATACGCGCGCGAATTCAGCGGTTCGTGGAAGGCGTGTCGGGATTTGCCGAGGAGGCACGTTGGGTGCGTCCCGAGTCGATGCACGTGACGTTGAAATTCATTGGGGAGAAGCCAGCCGAATCGGTGGAAGAAATCAAACGCGCGATGGCAGCGGTGAAGGAAGAACCGTTTGAGATCAGTTTTCGCGGGTTCGGATTCTTCCCTACTGCGAAATCGGCGCGGGTGTTCTGGGTGGGGATCGAAGCTGGATTGCGACTGACCAAACTAGCAATGGCCGTTGATCAGGCGACATCGGCGTTGGGAATTCAAAAGGAAGAGCATGCCTACAGCCCGCACTTGACCCTGGCACGCTGCGGACTGTCAGGCGCGCCCCGCAGGCAGAAGGAAGATCGTCCGAACCGGGGCTTTCAGAAGCTGCAGGAGAAATTGGCGGCGATGGCGACGCCCGAGTTTGGCACCATGACGGCCCGCGAGTTTTTTCTTTATCAGAGTCAGCTGCAGCGCGGCGGTGCGCGGTACACAAAGATTGAGCGGTTCGGACTGGGCCAGGCTCACGTATGAGATCACTCCTGATCACTGCCGCCATCAGTTATCTGCTGGGGACGATTCCTTTCGGATACTTACTGGTGCGCATCTTTCGCGGGCAGGACGTCCGCCAGATAGGCAGCGGCAACATTGGCGCCACCAACGTGTCCCGCACGTCCCCGATTCTGGGCGTATCGACTCTGGTGCTCGACGGACTGAAAGGGCTGGCAGCAGTAGTGATCGCACGAACGTTATTTCCCGGCCGGCCGTTCCTTCTAGGCACGGCGGCCATCCTGGCCATTGTCGGCCACATGTTTCCGTTGTGGTTAAAATTTCGGGGCGGCAAGGGCGTGGCGACAGGGCTCGGAAGTTTTGCGCTACTTGCCCCCAAGATCGTCCTCGTGATGGTTGTCATCTTCATTGCCATCTTCCTGATTTTTCGCTATGTGTCGCTAGCTTCGATCCTCACAGTTGGGTTGTTTCCGCTGCTCGTCTGGGTATTGAAACCCGATCAACGCTTGCCTCTGACAGGCTTCGCTGCCGTGTCTTCCCTGCTGATCATCGGCAAGCATCACGAGAATATTCGCCGCCTAGTCGCACACACCGAGCCCGGCTTCCAGTGGAGGAAGGGATGAGCGAAATCGCAATCATCGGAGCGGGGGCGTGGGGCACGGGGCTGGCCATTGCCCTGGGACGTAAAGGAACACACCGGGTTAGGCTGTGGGCCCATGAGACAGAAGTTCGTGACTCCATCAACCGGCGTCACAGCAACGATCTTTTTCTGCCGGGGCACAAACTTCCGGAATCGGTGACTGCTACGGGCCATTATCACGAAGCGGTGCGTGGGGCGCAGATCGTAGTCAGTGTAATGCCGTCGCATCATTGCCGGAGGGTGTTTGAGGAGCTGTGGGTCTGCCTGACTCCGGAGATGCTGATTGTCAGCGCGACCAAAGGTCTGGAAAATGACACCCACCTGCGGATGTCGGAAGTGATCGTGCAGGTGATCAAGTCAGCGCAGGGATTTAGTCCGCGGGTGGGGGCGCTGAGCGGACCGTCGTTTGCTACAGAGGTGGCGCGGGGAGATCCGACCGCCATCACCATCGCTTCGCCTGACGATGGGCTGACCGAAACCGTGCAGAATGAGTTCAGCGATCCGCAGTTTCGGGTTTATACCAACAACGACGTGATCGGCGTGGAACTGGGAGGCGCGTTGAAGAATACCATCGCGATCGCTGCCGGAGTTTGCGACGGGCTGGGATTGGGCCATAACTCGATTGCGGCGCTCATCACCCGCGGCTTGGCGGAGATGACGCGCCTGGTGGTAGCCTGCGGCGGGCAGCCAGAAACCATGGCTGGACTGGCCGGCTTGGGAGATCTGGTGCTGACCTGCACGGGAGGATTGTCCCGCAATCGCAGTGTTGGTGTTGAACTCGGCCGTGGTGGTAAATTGCCTGACATCATTGCGGGCATGCACGGCATGGTGGCGGAGGGAGTTTTCACCACACACGCTGCGGTCGAACTGGCACGTGTTCATAAGGTGGAAATGCCCATCACCGCTCAGATGGACGCAATCCTGCATCATGGGAAGTCGCCGCGCGAAGCCATCCGCGAACTGATGACCCGCAGTGGGAAGCGGGAAACCGCGTAGATCGCTGCGTTCGAGAGCGATCCTGACCTGTTTTTTCCTGCCAAATCGCCAGAAATACGTGGCCTTCCACAGTACTTTCGTAACGGTGAGCGGCGCGTGTTCCCAAGTAAACTCGTAGAACAACCCCCAAGACATTTGCTGTGCGCCCCGCACGGCACGTAGGGTCACTTTGTCGCTAAAGCTGCCTACACCATCGCGCCTGCCCATTCTGTACGTCATCCTAGGTGTCCTTGTACTGGTCAGCGTGGTGCCCATGTATTTCTACTCAGCGCAGGTGGAGTCGATTAATCGCGACCGGCTGATCACCAACGAACGGCTGTTGCAGAACGCGGTCACGCGGTCGCTGGCGGATGATATTTCGCAGCACCAAGAATCGCTGCGCATGATGCTGGCGAATTTGTCTTCCGCATTGCAGGTGGCCAGTGGTGGAGACTTTACGTCAGAGCATGTAGAAGCACCTGAGCTGCGGGCGCTGCTGGAGAACTTTGTTTCGTCCTCCGACGACCTGGCTTACGCCACGTTGTTGAACTCCGAGGGCAAAGGCATCTCGGCAGGCCGGATTGCGGCGGACGCGTTTTTGCAGCGAGAGTTGGAGCGTGGGTACGCGGCGGCCCGCGAAGGCAGAATCTATAACGGCCAGGCACTGGCGGTGGGGAATGGAAAGTCGTCCCGCACAGTGGTGCTGGTCAGCGCGCCGGTCATGGTGGGCGGGCGTTTCGTAGGAATGATTGGGTCGGTAGTGGATCTCCAGTTCTTGATTCGACGCCTGCAGGAAGTCAGCCGCGGGGGCCTTATTCCGTATGTGGTGGACAGCGAGGGGCGATTGGTCGCAGGCGCCGGTCCGGAATACGCCACCGGTCAGGACATGAGGGACCTGGAGATCGTGCGTAGTTTCGTGGAACTAGGCAGCAAGGCCCAGATGGTGGCCGCCACCCGCGAGTTCAACATTACCCGCGGCAAAACCACGATTGCGATGTTGGGCACGTGCAGCCCGGTGACGAACCTCGATTGGGCTGTGGTGGTGCAAAAGCCGCGGGCCGAAGCCTACCGCGGCGTGTACGAAATGCAGCGCACGGGACGCATTCTGGCGATCATGGCGATTGCTTTGAGCATTGCCATCAGCGTTTTTGCGGCCCGGCGCATTACCAGTCCGCTGGAAGTGCTGACTCTCTCCAGCCGCGCGATTGCCCGTGGGGACTTCTCGCAGCGGGTCAATCTGAAGAGCCGCACGGAAATCGGCGAACTGGCACACACTTTCAACATAATGTCCCAGGAGCTGGAACATTTTGTTCACGATCTGAAGCGTGCGGCCACGGAAAACCGCGAGCTGTTTATGGGCTCCATCCAGATGCTGGCCGGCGCGGTCGACGAAAAGGACCCCTACACTCGCGGCCATTCTGACCGCGTGACCCGCTATTCGGTGCTGATCGCGCGCGAGATGGGCATTTACCAAGATTACATCGAAACCGTCCGCATTTCTGCTCAACTGCATGATGTGGGCAAGATCGGCATTGAAGATCGCATTCTGAAGAAGCCGGGCGCGCTTACGCCGGAAGAATTCGACATCATGAAGACACATACCACCAAGGGAGCGAACATCCTGCGGCCGGTGGCGCAATTGAAGGACATGATTCCGGGCATCGAACTGCACCACGAGTCGCTGGACGGACGTGGCTATCCGCATGGGTTGAAGGGCGACGACATTCCGTTGCTGCCGCGAATTATCGCTGTGGCTGATACGTTCGATGCGCTGACCACCAATCGTCCTTACCAACACGCGCACGATCCCAAAGAAGCGTTGCGAATTATTCATTCACTCTCGGGCAAGCGCTTGGACCCAACTGCGGTAGCAGCTCTGGCGGCGATCTACGAGCGGGGCGAGATTCAAGTTCAGCATCCGACGGCGCCGCCTCCGCCGATGGCGGCCGCGGCTGGGGCTGGCGTCACGGTGCCAGCGACGACGACAGGAGCGGTGGAAGCCGAGCCTTCGCCTGATCCTGCCAGCGCAGTGCAAACCAGCCGGGTGTGATCCCTCGTCCAGCTTCGCGCATTTCAAGTCTGATTCGAACCCTGCCGCTATAATTAGAGATTGCGCCGATCACGGCCATCCAATCCATGATTCAGACCCTTTTTGGCAGCCTCGACGAACGGCAGAAACCCAGCTTCCTGGAACGAATGAAAGAGGCGGTAACGCGCACGCGCGAAAGCCTCAGCGAACGCATCGAAGAAGCGGTTTCGTTCAGTAAGGAAATTGATCGTCACACACTGGATGAGCTGGAAGCCACCCTGATCAGTGCCGATCTGGGGAGTACGACCACGCGTGAAGTGCTGGGAAAGCTGCGGGAAAAGGCGGACCGCAAGCAGATCAAGAACGTGGACGAGTTAAAGCGTCTATTGAAGGAAGAGCTGCTAACCATTCTGAATGCGGCTAATACGCGGCCAGTGGAAAAAGTTGAGGGTACGCCAGAGGTGATCCTGGTGGTCGGGGTCAATGGCACGGGCAAGACTACGACCATCGGCAAGCTGGCGCAGGTTTTTCGTTCGCAGGGCAAGACGGTCCTCATGTGTGCGGCCGATACATTTCGCGCTGCTGCCATCGAGCAACTGGAAATCTGGGGTGAGCGTACGGGGACGGAAGTGATTCGAACCAAGGCCGGTGGCGATCCCGCGGCGGTGCTATATGACGCACTGCAGGCGGCGACGGCGCGCCATACGGATTTTGTGATTGTGGACACCGCTGGGCGGCTGCACAACAAATCAAACTTGATGGCTGAGCTTGAGAAGATGCGGCGAACGGCGCAGCGGATTATCCCCGGAGCTCCGCACGAGACGCTGCTGGTGATGGACGCGACTACCGGACAGAACGGGTTGCAGCAGGCGCGACAGTTCACCGATTCAGCGGGCGTGACCGGGATTGTGCTCACCAAGTTGGATGGCACGGCCAAAGGCGGGGTCGTGGTGGCGATTTGCCGTGAATTGGGCCTGCCGGTGCGCTATGTAGGTGTGGGAGAAAAGGCTGGGGATTTGCTGCCATTCGATCCCAAGGATTTTGTGGATTCGCTGTTCGCTTAATCCTTTTCACCACGGAGACAGGGAGTCACGGAGAAAACCAACTCATCAATCCACGTGACCACTTCCCACGGCATCGACGAACGCTTCCTTCGCCAAGCACTTGATCTGGCGCGGGAAGGCATTGGCCTGACTTCGCCCAATCCGAATGTGGGAGCTGTATTAGTGAACGCCTACGGGACAGTCGTCGGCAGCGGCAACCATACCTACGCAGGCATCAAACACGCTGAGATTCTGGCGATTGAGCAGGCCGGCCAACAAGCGAGAGGCTCGACGCTCTACATCAATCTGGAGCCTTGTTCGCATCAGGGACGGACGTCACCGTGCTCCGACGCTATGATTGCCGCTGGCATTACGCGAGTGGTGGCGTGCATGTCCGATCCCAACCCGCTGGTAAGCGGGCGCGGCTTTGAACGGCTACGGCAAGCTGGTGTCGCGGTAACTGTCGGGATTTTGGAAGAGGAGGCTAGGCGGCTCAACGAAGCATTTGCGAAATATATCCGCCAGCGTCTTCCGCTGGTCACGCTGAAAGCGGCGATGACTCTGGATGGCAAGATTGCGCCTCCGCCTGGTGAATCGCGCAACCCGACGGCCTTGGGCTCCGGCGGAAGTGGCAGTGGATACATCACTAGCGAAGTGGCGCGCGCACATGTGCAGGAGCTTCGCCATCAACACGATGCGATTCTGGTGGGCGTGGGTACGGTGATCGCTGACGATCCCCTTCTCACCGATCGCAGCGGGCGGCCGCGAGGCCGTCCGTTGTTGCGCGTGATTCTCGATTCGCGTTTGCGGCTGCCGCTCGAATCGCGGGTGGTGAAGACTGCGAATGAGGACTTGCTGGTGCTGTGCTCGTTTGCGGAAGAGAAGAAACGAAAGCAGCTTCAGGAACGTGGAGTGTGGGTCGAGCAGATTCCGCAGCCCACGCTCGAGGGACATCCAGACCTGACGGGAGTTGTGAAACACCTCGGCGAACGGGAGATTACGGGCTTGATGATCGAAGGCGGCTCGATGGTGAATTGGGCGGCATTGTCGTCGGGGATCGTCGATAAGATTTTCTTTTACTATGCTCCGAAGATTCTAGGTGGAACGGGAGCGGTGCCGTTTTCGGCTGGTGCGGGATTCGCGCATCTAGGCGAGGCGGCGCAGGTCAAGTCAATCCGGTTGCATCGTTTCGGCGAGGATTTCGCGGTGGAGGGGTATTTGAAGGATCCGTATGTGTAAAGCATTCAGCACTCAGCCGTCAGCATTCAGCCAATGCTACGGCTCTTTAACGAATCGGAGAACCTTGACTAGCTGAATGCAGAATGCCGAATGCTAGGATAGTCCCCATGTTCACTGGCATTATCGAAGAAGTCGGGCGAGTTGTGCGGATCGCGAAGAGTAGCGTAACCCGCGGGCTCACAGTGTCGTGCGAGCGGCTCGCCAAAGAACTCAGAAAGGGCGACAGCATTGCTGTGAACGGGGTTTGCCTCACCGCGGTTGAGATCACACCTGATTCAGTGAATTTCGATCTGGCTGAGGAGACCTGGAAGCGGACTTCGTTTTCCCGCATCGAAGAAGGTGCTTTTGTCAATCTTGAGCTACCGATGCGGGCTGACGGACGATTCGGCGGACATATTGTCCAGGGCCACGTAGACGGCACCGGCAAGTTTCTAGGGCTAGACCAAATTGAGAATGCGGCCGATTACTGGCTGCGTATCGAGATTCCGCCGGAGCTGACGCGCTACATCATTTCTCAAGGATCACTTTCCATTGAGGGCATCAGCCTGACGGTGGCGCGAATCGCAGGCACAGAGGTCACGGCAGCGATCATCCCTCACACCATCGCGGCGACTAATCTGAAATCACTTAGGCCTGGAGATGCAGTAAACCTTGAAGTCGACATGATCGCAAAATACGTCGAGAAGATGATGGGGGCAAGAGCCGGCAGCACGATTACCTTGGAGAGATTGGTTAAAGAGGGTTTCTAGCGCCAATCTACCCCTATCGCCGAATGGCGGGTGCGCGATCTAACTCCGGCACAACTGAAATTGCTCGAACTTGTGCAACGCGGCTTCCACCTGCTGCCGATGCGCGCGGGACGCTCGGCCAATCCAGTGCCAGCGCTGCACCAGAAGTTTTTGCCGTGACCGATCAGTTTTGAGGTCGAGGGCGGCAACCATCCGATCCCCGATCAGGACTGGGCAAACGAAATAGCCAAATACCCGCTTGTGCTTGGGAACGTAAGCTTCGAAGCGATACTCGTAATCGAAAAAGAGCCGGAGTCGCTTGCGCTGGATGATCAGCGGGTCGAAGGGCGACAGGATATGAACCTGTTCCTGCGCCGGATCGGGAATGGCATCGATGGCATCTGGACGGACCCAGTGCAGCCAATGACCCGCTCCTTCCAGTTCGACAGGTATCAGCTCCTTTCGACGGACTCGCGACTCCAGCAGACGCCTCATCGCTGGTTTGCGTGGAGCGTCCAGATGACAGATCGATTCCACGCTCACGATCCCCTGCGATTGCAGAGCGCGATCAAGCAGGTAGTTCAAAGTTTCCCTCTCGGTGGCTGCGCGTGGCAGACGTTCCCGACCGAAATGTCGACTCATGAGCTCATACGTCTTTAGCATTCCAGCCCGCTGACTGATTGTCACCAAACCCTTGTAGAAGGCCAGCTCCAGAACACGCTTGGAAGGCTTACGGCTGGCCCACGCGTAGTCTTTGTCCACAGGCTCGTCCTCGATGTCGCGGATGGTGAGCGCGCCCTCTCTGCGGATGCGAGACACCACTCTGCGCAGATCAGCATTTGAAACCGTGCCGAACCAACCGTTGCGACGCTGCCAATCCTGGTGCGCCTGGCGCATATCGCGCACATAAAACCGCAGACTATCTGTCGGCACGTACGATAGGGCGTGTGTCCAATACTCGAAAACCGTCTTGTCGATGCTCTGTGCCTGATGCAGATGCTCGCGCCGATACGTAGGGATGCGCGTGTAGAGGATGTGGTGGTGGCTGCGCTCGATGACGTAGATGGTGTCAATCTGCAAGTAGCCCAGGTGCGCCACCGCTGCCGGCGTGGCCTGCGGGCCGGAGCCGAACGGTTCGGTGGTGTCCAGGCGCTGTGCATGCAGCCAGATGCGGCGGGCCTGAACGGAGGTGAGTTGGACGAGCAAATTCTTCGATGGGGTCTCTGCGACTAAATCTAGACCCCGGTTTTCGGCACCCGGTTTGTCATGCGGGTTCCAGGGTCAGTTCATCGAGTGTAAGGAACTCCTGAATAATCGGCTCCTCGCATTTTTCCATTTCTGCGTAAGTTCCAAAGAATAGCGCTTTCGCCTCATGCAGGAAGACGATTCGATCCGCCAGCTTCTTAGCCAATCGCATGTCGTGGGTGACCACCACGCTGGTCAAGTGCAATTGCGCCTTGAGTCTTTTGATCAAATCTCCCAGCAACTGGGCCATGAGCGGGTCCACCATGGTAGTCGGCTCGTCGAAGAGCACGCAGTCGGGCCGCGCCGCCAAAGCCCGCGCAATGGCCACGGATCGCTTCATGCCGGTTGAGAGATCGGATGGTAATAGGTCGCGCATTTCCTTGACTCCCACCATGTCCAGCAAGCCGTCGACAACCTGAAAGATTTGCTGTTCGCTGAGTTCGCGGTGCTCGCGCAGGGGAAAAGCAACGTTTTCGCCGACGGTGAGCGAGTCGAAGAGGGCGCCGTTCTGGAACACCATGGTGACCTTCTTGCGAATTTCGTCCATTTGCGCGTCGGTGTAATCGGTGACGTCCTGATAGGCGACGATAAGCCGGCCGGAATCCGGCTTGAGAAATCCCATGATGTTATGGAGCGATACTGACTTGCCGACGCCGCTGCGCCCCAGGATGCAGACCGTCTCTCCGGGCATGACGCTGAAGCTGACCTTATCCAGGATGCGCTTGCTGCCGAAAGACTTCGAGACCTCTTTAAATTCGATATAGGGACCGAGTTGTTGTCCGCTTTCACCCATGCTGAAATCGATGATAACCGAATGCGGCTTGGCGAGCTAGGTGACCGGACTGGATTTGCGTTGCTCCTCTTGCCACTCCTCCGGAGTATTCAAGTTCCGAAACATGGCGACGGAGAAGCCGGCGCGCGTGAGTTCATCTTGCTCGACGATTCGGGTTTTGACGGTCGTGAACAGCGGATCGATCTTATTCTTCCCCGCCTGGAGCGATCGCTCCGCTGCTTGCGCGAATTCCCGTCGATAGACCGCGCACAGAGGCTGCGAGACTCCATCCGCACGCGGCACGGTGACGATTGCGTCCGTATCTTCTGCCACGCCGATCATGAACTGCAAGAATCGAGGTTCAATCAGTGGCAAATCGACGGCCAGCATCAGGTTTAAATCTGTCGTAGTGCTCGACAGCGCGGCATGGATTCCAGCCAAGGGGCCCCGATCACGATACACGTCTGCGATCACGGCGCCAAAGCTGGCGAACTTTTTGGGATCTCCCACAATGTGGACATTTGGAGTTACCGCAGCCAGTAATTTCAGGGCTTGCGAAAGAAGTGTGCCATCCGCCCACGGGAGAAAGGCCTTGTCGCGGCCCATGCGAGTGCTCTTGCCGCCAGCAAGCACGAATGCAGTCAGATCGCTCATTGCTGATTCAAAACCCGAGACATCGTAGTCCGAGAGGTTGCATAGGTCAAACAAGATTAAGCCTTTACATTGAACTTGCTACCTCTCCGCAATTAATCTTGAAAAAGTGAGGGTTTCGCTATCGACCTTGACCTTCGTCCCGGCGGGTAGGATAATTCCGAGCGTTCGGCACTCCGCAATCGTCCTCCCCTTGCGGTTTTTCGACAACCGCTTCTTTCGCGTATATAGGCCGCTTCTCGCAATACGGAGGATTTCGATGACAAAACTGGATTCGTGGAAAATGGGCGGTGCCGCCCTGCTGCTCTGTGCCGCGACGGCGATTGCCGCGTCTGCACAAACTTTCACGACCCTTTACACATTCACCGGCGGAAGAGACGGCGGCTCGCCTTACGGCCTGCTGATTGCATCGGGCAAGCTCTATGGGACCGCCGAGTTCGGCGGCAACCAAGTCGGTAAGTGCGGAATCGGTTGTGGAACTGTGTGGGCGCTCAGTCCCCAGAGACGGCTACTTGACGTCCCTTTCGAGCTAGTCGAGGGCGCTAACCCTCAGGGTGGGTTGATCACAGACGGGGCCGGATACGCGTACGGCACAGCCTACCGTGGGGGTGATAAGGACGCCGGAACCATCTTCGCAGTCAACCAAACCGGCATTATCCCATTGCACTCCTTCGGCTATCAGGGAGACGGAGGAGGGCCTATCGGTAACCTCGCCCGAGATACGAGCGGCAACCTGTACGGCGCAACCATCGGTGGAGGCGCCTATGGTTCCGGAACTGTGTTCGAGGTCGACGGCTTTGGCCGGCAGGAGACAATACTATGGAGCTTCACCGGTAAATCGGACGGCGGATATCCCGATGCCGGCCTGATAATCGACGACAATAATCAGGTTTATGGCACTACGGAGTTAGGTGGCGATCAGAATTGCCTCCCACCCAACGGCTGCGGGACAGTATTCATCGCAAACGAAACCGGCCTTGGAGTCTTGCACACGTTTACCGGCTCGCCCGATGGAGCACAACCAACAGCAGGCTTAACGTTCGGGCGAGATGGCAGAGTCTACGGAACCACGGGATTTGGTGGAACCGATAATCTCGGCACGGTTTTTCGGATCGAAGACAACGGCAGGGATCGTGTGCTCTACAGCTTTACTGGGCTATCGGACGGGGCCGAGCCGTTCACTAGTTTGATTTTTGATTCTTCGGGAAGCCTCTACGGTGGCACGGCACAGGGGGGGGCTTTCGGCTATGGGACGATCTTCAAGTTAAGCCCGTCGGGCATTTTCACCGTCCTATACACCTTCACCGGAGGGGCCGACGGCGCTATACCCACCAGCCTGACCCTCGACTCGGCTGGCAATCTCTATGGTACGGCGCTCAAGGGTGGGGACCCACTTTGCCTCTGCGGAACCGTGTTCAAGATAACCCGGCAGTAATGATTCTATGGCTGGCCAGCGGCGTGCTCACCAGCAATGTGCCGTTCCACGTGATCCGGTAACGATTGGGGGATTGCTTAGATCACTTCTTCTTCCCCAACATCGGCTTATCCACGACCCTGATTTTTGGCAATGGCTCATTAATCTCGTCTGTCGTCGGCAGCACAATCCCGGAGTCCGTCGCGTCAATGCTTTCACTGAGACCCGCAAACAGGTCTTCCGGCGGTTCCGCAGTTGGCAAAGCACGTTAGTAACCTTCCCAAAATCAGCAGGTCATAAGATGATGGGCTTTCCGGCGTCCATCCGGAAAGACGAACATGGCTCAGAAGTTACTGGATGTTCTCATGTTAGGGCGTTGCTCCCATGAATTCTCCTGGCCGCGGCGGAGGAATGACGGGGATTTCTATCAGGTTTGCCTGGTGTGTGCCGCGGAGTATAAGTACGACTGGAAGACGATGCGGCGCACCGAACGCGTGGAGCGCACCGCGCCTGAAGACTCTGCCGAGTCAACCCACACCCGCCGCCGCAGTCCTCACGTTCGCAAACCCACGTGGGTGCCGCGCGCGCGCCGGCTCAAGCTGGATGCACCCGTCCGCTACCGGGTAAAGAACCTGGGAAGCTGGCATGAAGGCCTTATCCAGAACCTGAGCCAGTCCGGGGTACTGTTGCAGGGTCCGCAGCGCTTTCCTGACAACACACTGGTGGAGATGGTGTTCGAAATGCCGGAAGAAATCTCCGGCCAGAAAAACAGCACCGTGCTTTGCCAGGGACGAATCATCCGCACCAAAGAGACGCTAGAGACAAAGGACAACGCGGAGAACACTTGCCTGGCGGCCAGCATCCTCGACTACAAATTCGTTCATCCCCGTAGCGCGGCAACTCAAGCGAAGCCTTCCGACTGACTCCGGTAGCAAAAGGCGAGATGCTTCCGCGGCAGTAGGTCACTGTTTGCCGCCAGTCGACGTAATCGGGGGACTTCACCGGGTAATGCGCTGCCAGAGGGGCCATCCAGGCCGCCCCAGGCTCAGGCCGTGTTTTTAGTCGGTTGACCTTCCGTACACCGCCTTTAGTACCCTGCTTCCCGGCCCCGCAATGCCCGTATAATCAGGCACAACCAGCGGAAATCTGCGTTCTAAACTAAGGAAACCTTGGATCCGGCGTTGGCATTCGCGATGTTCGCACTCGGGCTGGCCTTCGGCAGCTTTCTGAATGTGTGTATCTATCGGCTGCCACGGGGGTTGTCCACGATCCGGCCAGGCTCGGCCTGCCCGCAATGTAAAGACCCCATTCGGTTTTACGATAACGTTCCCATCCTCAGCTGGCTGATTTTGCGAGGCCGTTGCCGAAGCTGCCGGAACTGGATCTCGCCCCGCTATCTGGTGGTCGAAGTGCTGACAGGGCTGCTCTTTCTTGCGTGCTATCTGCATTTTGGGTATGCGCTGGCTACCGTAAAGTACTGCACTCTGGGGTTCCTGTTGCTGGGATTGATTTTCACCGACGCGGAAACCCAGCTTTTGCCGGACAAGATGACGCTGACCGGATTGGGATTGGGGTTGCTGTTCAGCCTGGCGGTTCCGGTAAACGATCTAGTGTCGCAGCTGCTACCAGGAATGATTTCTCTGCCCGCCTTCAGTACCTCATGGCGATTGTTGTCCCTGCTGGATGCGGTGACGGGAGCGGTGGTTGGGGCTTCGTTCATCTATGGAGCCGGAGCCATTTATCTGCGGGCACGCGGAGTGGAAGGCATGGGCTTCGGTGACGTCAAACTGATGGCGATGGTGGGAGCGTTTCTAGGAGTGCGGCTGACTATCTTCACCATCTTTGCGGGGTCGATCGCGGGCTCGTTGTTCGGAGTATGGACGCTACTAGCGGTCTGGTTAAAGCGCACCCACCGACGAATGACGCGGAACCATGAATCAGGGCGCGAAGCGCGGCGGCGGGCGTGGGGATCGGCCAGCATCGCCATGCGGCGTTTTCCGATGCCCTTCGGAGTTTTCCTGGGCGGCGTGGCCATGATCGCACTCTTTTTCGGCAACCAGTTTCTGAGCTGGTACTGGAGGTTGCTGTGAAGGTGTTGAGCAATCCCACGGTGGTGCGCATGGCGTTCGCGCTGTTCGCCTCAGGCTTCGTCTGCCTGGTGGGAGTCGTATTGGTGCGCCGCTTGCGCCGCATGGTTACGGACGCAGAGTCGCTCGGAGACGCCCGACCGGAACCGGAACAGTTCCCAATGCACGCCTACAACGCGGTGATCCAGCAACTGAAACAGCAGAAGCACGAGTTGGCCACGGCTCAACAGGCGGAACGGCGGCGTGCCAAGACCTCAGAAAACATCAGCGCGGCAGTGCTTTCGCGGCTTCCCAGCGGAGTCATGTTTTTCGCTGCCAACGGCTTGGTACGCCAGGCGAATACAGCGGCCCGGCAGATTCTGGGATTCGCATCTCTGGCGGGAATGAGTGCGGAGGAGATTTTTCGGGACGCCACGCTGGCTCCGGCGGCAGGCTTGCCGTCCGAACTCACCGACGCGATTCAAACTGCTTTGCATGGCGAGGTACTGGCGCGAGGGTTGCAAGCTCACTACGTTACGCCCGCAGGTGAACACCGCATCCTCGAGGTCACCATGACTCCGGTGTTTGCGCCCGCAGGAGACACACTGGGTGCGGCTTGCCTGATTAACGACAAAACCGAAATGGCAGAGATTCAACAGGCACAGGAACTGCGAGGGGAAGTGTCCGCGGAAATGGCGCTGGCCCTGCGCAACTCGGTCGCAACCATTTCAGGATATGCGCGCCAACTGGCGACCGGGCGTCATCCCGAGCAAACGCAGCGCCTGGCTGAGGACATCATTTTAGAAGCGGCCCAATTGGACCACACGATTGGTGGATTTCTGGCAGGCCCGAGGGCCACAAGCCAAGCCCGCTGAAGCTTAAGTTGATTGACGCCGATTCTTCCATAAACACACGGGAGGAGGCAATTAAGGATGGAGCAACTATGAAACGTACATTGTTTGCTTTGCTGGTTGGAATTGCAATGTCGGGACTGATGACTTCGGTCGCTAGCGCCCAGGACACAAACGCTGGTGCGGCGGAACCCTCCCTGGGCAGCTACGCCCGGGCGGCAAAGAAAGACAAGAAGGCGCAGCCGGCACCCGCCAAGAAGTGGGACAACGACAACCTTCCCATGAACGACAAGATTAGTGTCGTCGGCAATGGCGCTACGGCATCAGTTGATGCGTCCGAAGCACCGCTGAGCGAGTCACCGGCTGCGGCCGGCCAAACCGGCAAACTGGAAGTGCAACCCGGCCAGTCGCAGGAACAACGACAAGTGGTCTACGACCAGTGGCAACAAAAAATAAGCGGGCAGCAATCCCAGGTTGACCTCTTGCAGCGGGAACTGGACGTTGATCAGAAAGAGTATCGAATACGTGCGGCGGCGTTCTATGCCGATGCCGGCGACCGGCTGCGCAACCAGGCAGCATGGGACAAGGAAGACACCGACTACAAGCAGAAGATCGCCGACAAGCAAAAGGCCCTGGACGAGGCCAAGCAGCATGTGGCAGATATGCAGGAAGATGCCCGCAAGTCGGGGGTACCGTCGTCGTCGCGCGAGGTCGCCCAGCCCGACGCACAGTAGTAACCGCTGTTTCCCTTAAAGCCTCCGGCGCAGGCCGGAGGCTTTTCTATTAGTGCGCTCAGTCCCGACCTCAGAACGGGAATCGTATCGACAGAATCGGAATGTGGTTAGTGGGATGGAATCGGGTCGCGGCAATCTCAAATCCTCCGCCCACGGTAAAGCCGAGACGATCCTTTAGCTTAAATCTACCCAGCACGAGGCCCGGCGTGAGGTACACCAGGGTTTTGCCGGGGTGGGCGGTCGGGACAATAGCGCCGTTCCCGCCGTAATAGTGGTTGAAGTTGACTTCCAGTTCCGGCCAGAATTTCTTGTAGATTTTGTACTGAAACGCGTTATTCCATAGCAGATTGTGTCCAATAACGTCGACGTTTCCAGTGGGCAGGCTTCCCCCCAATGTTCCCTGGACGTCGAAAGCTCCGAAGCCCTTTCCATAAGCAATGGTGGGTGTGATGATTGGACTTAACGCGCCTTCCTGGTATTGCCCAGTGGGAAAGCTCATCTGATAAAAGGCCGTCAAGATGTAGTTTCCATGCTCCTCGTTTCCGGCAGCGATTCGATATTTCACCAGAAACTGCCAGTCGCCAAATCCGTCTTTAGGAGAATCGGGGTTGTTCACGATGTAGGGAGGTATGGCAAGAATGACCTCGAAATTCTTTGCCGGGATGATTTCCAGACCCTTGCTTACCCCGTAGTTGTCAGTAGTGACGCCGCTATTGTGGGTCTGCCATTGAATGTCGTAGCGAAACTCCTGTTCGAGCCGCGGGGTGGTCGTGGCCAGGGGGGTAATCCAGTGGGGCTGTTCGGCCTGGGTTTCGGACACCATGCTGAACCAATCGTGAAAGAAACCGCCTTGCTGACTGGTTGTGGTCGTCGTTGTCGAGGAGCCACCCGTTTGCACGGGCGGAGTAACGAGCGCCGCAACATTATCCTGGGCAAAGCTCAATGTCGAAGAAAGAAAGAGAGTTACGGCTATGAGGGATAAAATAGTCTTGCGCATTTCCGCCTCCGGAATTATGGAATCGGAAGTGTACATAATGTGCGGTTACACTGTCAAAATATATGCAGTTAAATGCTATAGCAGCGGCACTGAGGGCGAAGCTAACAGGGATAAGGTGTGTTGACCGTTTCCTGCAGTTGACTGTACGATTTCGGTCTAGTGGGAAAGAATGTCAAAACCGGACGGAAGGCTGGAGAGTTGTTGAAGCTTCGTGATGCGGCTTTGGAGCTAGGGATCAGCTTTCCTACCATCAAGCAATGGATTTACAAGAAGAAAATTCGCAGCATTCAGACGGCAGGGGGGCATCATCGCATTCCGCAGACCGAACTCGACCGGCTGCTTTTCAGAACAAGAGGCAGAACCGAGGACGAGCGCAAGCAGATAATCCGCCGCGTCAGCGGACGGAATCAACTGGTGGGGCGAATCGATGCCGTTCGCATTAGCGGTCTGATGGCGGAAATAAAGATTTCGATTGGCGGCCAACAGATCACATCGGTTATTACGGCAACCTCCGCGCGTGAGATGCAACTAAAACCGGGACAAACCGCGGCAGCCCTCATCAAAGCGACTGAAGTGATGATCCTGCGGGTCTGACAGCACAACAAACATCAGTTCCCTACCTGCTATTTCCCCAGATACTTTCCGACTACGGTGGCGCAGGCTTCAACAAACTCCTGTTCCGGTTTAGTGAAGGTACCGGCAAAATAGCTCTCGACATCTAGCTCGGCTGCCAGCTTGTTCTTTACGAAGATGGGGACAACGATTTCACACTTCACCATGGGCGATCCCGAGAGATAGCGCGGATCAGAGGAAACATCGTGCACAACCACGATCTGGCCGCTGCTGGCCGCGGCACCACAGAGTCCCGTGCTGAGGGGAATGCGAGCGTTGGGAGTGAAGCTGCCGACGAAAGGTCCAATCAGCAGGAAGCCGGGGTCGGCCGGGTCAAGGAGATAAAAGCCCACCCAGTTGTAGCGCGTCATCTTTTCGTGCAGACGCTGGGCAACATGCTCCATGACGAGCTGGACCGTGGGAGCGGTCAGAGCAAAGTCTTGAAATTCGCGGAGAAGTTCTTCGTGCAGAAGCATTACGTTTCGACCCTCATGCCAAGCGTCGGGAGGCTTTGGTGGCGCTCAAGGCTCGCCTCCGTCCCGACATAAGTTTACCCGGACAGCTCCGACTCGTTTTGCAGATGTCCGGCGCGTCGGACTACCGCAGTAGAGCAGAGAAACCCGAGATTTAGCTATTGACCGTGCTCCACGAGCGACACCAACAAGAAGAGGAAAAGCAGAAAAAACCTCTGTCTCGCCAAGACTCGTACACGCGTGAAGACGGGCAACGGGTAAGGCGATGTTGGGGGCCATAGCGTACTCAGAGATCCGCGCTCGGCGATGGTACACCTTTTCTGGAAGCTATTCGTGAGGCCATTCGATGGGAAAGAGCTTGCCGGCTTGCTCCGCGGTCAGCTTCAGTCCGACCAGCTGCGCTGCATGAGCCAGAACCGGATCACGTCCCGCTAGTAAATCCGCCGCCGTAGGCAGCATCCGCTCATCAGGAACCACGCCGATATGCTCCAAACTTTTCCCGTCCGTCATAATGAGATCGGCCTCGGTAATCGAAGCACCACAGAAGGTGACGATCGCCCCTCCGAACTGATGTGCATAGTGACGGGCTTCCATGACCGAACCGGATGAACGGTCACCCAGGACGGTCCCGCGTTTCTCCAATTGCACCGTCCGCGCAAACAACTCCGCGGCCGAACCGGATTGGCTGTCGACCAGTACCACCAGTTTCCCCGCAAAAACCTTGCCTCCGCGCGGCTTCGCCAGCGACGGTTTCAAGGTTTTTCGTCCGATCCGGTCCGCAATTTTAACCTCATGGTCAAACATGCCACCAAGAAACCGTTCCAGAAACTCCACCGAGCCGCCAGGGTTACCGCGCAGATCGAGGACCAGCGCATCGTGAGAACGAATGGTGTCCAGCATGCGGTCGGCGTCATTCGGGGCGCGGACAAAACTGGGGAGTTTCCAGATGATCGCCGGCTTACCATATTCCTCGTACCGTTCGGTGCGCCGCGTCCCACCCACCATTCCTCCGAATAAATCGGTCAAGTCGCCAAGTTCCTTAGTGGGGGTCAATGACGCCATGGCGTCAATTTGCCGCGTATTACCGTCGGGCGTTCGTATCACCAATCGGAGGCTACGTTGCGGCCGCAATATATCAAAGACATAGTAGATCTTCCACATATCCTCTCGGATAGCGGCGTAGCCATTGACACTCAAAACCTGGTCGCCAGGTTTGAGCCCGTTCTTCTCGGCGTCGCTGCCGGGACGGACCGCCACAACGAAACTGTCCGAATCGCCGACGGGTTGCATTCGCCAACCGTAGTCGTGCCGATAGGGACGTGGAGGCACAAGGAAAAACGTGTGGGAGTCATTCAGCGACGACAGGGCCGCCGCAATCTCCGACAACGCGTGGTTCATAGTGGGTGCAGCTTTGACCTTATCTTCAGCTTCGTGAAAGCGCGCATCGATATCCACGCCATGAAATTGCCGGTCGTAATAAAAGTTCTTGAGATCGTCGTGAACTGAATGAAGCATTGCTCGAGCCAGTCCGCGATCGTAGTAGCCTAACTTCTCATCCTGGGCGGGACTGGGTTGCGTTGCCGCGAGGCACACCGCGAGAGCCACCCAGCGCGACCGCTGACTCAGCGTCGATCTACTCAAAGGCATAGCCAACCTTGCGCGACATTCTAACTTAAACCTCTTAGTTTGGAACGGCGAAAGAGGGCCGAGAGTAAGTGAAGTGATCAGTAGAACAACGCAATCACCCAGTAGGCGCCGCTGGGGTAGGTTTTGGTTCGTGCAGAACAGACGGCCACCGAGATATTGTGGACGTCCGGACGCTCTGCCAAATTGGTTACAGGGAGGACCGTCGGGTCCGTCTGAGTGTAAGTAATGACGTTATATTTGTGGCTTAGACTACTGGTGGAACTGGTTTGCAGGCTGTCCGCCTGGGCCATGCCGCAGGCCACATCGTGCAGCCAGTCAAGCCTGACGCGTTCTAACATCGGAAGCTTGGCTTTCTCCCGGGTCGCGCCGATTGCTTTCGCGACCAGATCCTCCGCAGCCTCCACCGAATAGTTATGTCCAGCGTGTGCGAAGTCCTCTACCACCCACAACTGCCCTCTATCCCATACGGTGGCAAAACCGGCGTAGTTGAAATGCGGATCCAGGATATTTGAGCGATGCGGAGGCGAATGCATCAGGTGCTGGTGTGCACTCTCTACTGTTACGTCCATGGCGACGTTCTCACCCTCGGCGTCCATGCGCAGGGTGCTGGCGCCGGTCAGTCTCGCTGGCAACGAGGATTCGTTTCTGAGTTGGTGCGAGAGTTCATGGGCAGCAGCCATGGCCGAGGCGTGCGCCTGCGCGGCATGGGCGAGTCCGGCATCCCACTCGAGGGGCGGAAGTTGTGCCGTTGCGCGTACCTGGTTAACGAGTTCCAACAACTGCTTTTCTGGACGGTCTGCAGCCGCGGACTGCGCCGGGAATAGAAAGGACAGCACGAACGCTAAACCTACCATCACAAGGTTTTGCAGCGGCATACCCAACTCTACCTGTTTTGGACGGTCGCACGTATACAGAAGATGCCTCAGGGTTTACAGCCTGCATCCGCTGCCGTCGCACGACCGCAACTTTTCTATTACTTTGCGGTTTATACTCTCAGGCACTTCAGAATGAGTTGCCTGAAGGTCTTTCAGATCCGGTTTAATCGGGTATCTGAAAAAGGGGGGTGTGAAATGCGCTACTTGCGATATCTCGCTTTACTCAGTGTTCTCATGTTGCCGTCAGCTTTTGCCCATGCCGGGGTTGCCGTGGGGGTTGGAGTAGGAGTTGGCCCGGGATACATCGGAGCCGCGCCAGCCTGTGCATACGGCTACTATGGCTACTATCCTTATGCTTGCGCGCCGTACGGATACTACGGTCCCAGCTGGTTCGCGGGTGGTGTATTCATCGGAGCCGGCCCCTGGTATCACGGCTACTACGGACGCGGTTGGTATGGTCCCGGTTGGTATGGTCGCGGCTGGTACGGCGGCGGATGGTACGGTCGCGCCGGATACGGCTATCGTGGTGGTTACGGCTATCGCGGTGGCTACGGCGGCGGTTACGCATACCGCGGCGGGGTTGCCCGCGCTTCGATCGGTGGTGGCGGCTTCCGAGGCGGCGTTGGCGGAGGCGGGTTCCACGGCGGCGGTGGACGTCGCTGACTAGATCCGTTCACTCAGCAAGAACTGGAAACGGCTGGCAGAATCTGCCAGCCGTTTTTCTTTTCATCGATGCAAACGCACCAGAATGGAACGCAGGAGCTAGAAACTACGGCGTAATCTCAAACACCGTGCCCCCGCCAAGGCCACCTCCACTTGCGGTTCCGTAGGCATCGCCGACGGCATCGAAAATCAAGCTACCTCCGGGACCAGTGCCGTTGGCGGCAGCTCCTTGGCCGACGAACGTATAGGCGAGGCCGTTCCCGAACTGCTCCAAGCGGAAGACTCCGCCGCAGCCGTGATTGCAGAACTGGTTTTCACTTCCCCCGATAACCGTGGTGCCATAGAGTTTGCCCGCGTCGAACACCGGCGTAGCACTTGGTTCACCTCCGTGAACAAGATCGAAAGAGTGCAGTACGGTAAACGTCCCGGACGGGCTGAGCATGAATACGAATCCGTATCCGTTGCGGCCGCCCAGGACATTTCCAAAGAGGTTGCCGCTACCATCGATCGCCAAGCCGGTGCTGGGGAAGCATCCAGACTTGCCGCAGTCGAAAGTGTGGAGGACGCTTTCCGTCCAAGCTCCGGGGCCGGGCACAAGCTCATACATCACACCACAGCCATAAGGAGGGTTACAGGTCAGTTTTCCGCCGGTTGCGGCGGTCCCGTAAAGATTGCCGGCATTATCGAAGGCGACCGCTGATCCCGGTTCCCCTCCATCCGTGCCGTCCTGAAAGGCGTAGAGGATGTGCTCGGTCCAGGCTCCGTTCTGACCCGGTGTCAGTTCGAAGACGGTACCGCAACCCAAACCATCGCAACCGGTGTTGGCCCCAAAGCCGGTAGTACCGTAAAAGTTACCGTCCTTAGCGACCAAACCGGCCTGCGGATAGGTGCCGTCGGTTCCACCCTGGAAGTTGTAAATGATGGTTTCGGTCCATGATCCTTTCCCATCCGGCGATAGCTCGTACACCGTGCCGCAATTGTAGTAAGAGCCGCTGCAGCCGGTTCCGCCGTAGATGGTCGTGCCATAGAGATTGCCGGCGCTGTCGAGGACGAGGCTGCCATGAGGCTGGATCCCATCGGTACCACCGAGGAAGGTGTGGATCGTGTTGTCGGTCCATGTGCCATCGGAGTTTGGCGTCAGCTCAAAAACCACGCCGCACCCACCGATCGACAGGCACTGGCCCGCCTGGCTGCCTCCGAGTCCGGTCGTGCCATACAAGTCGCCGGAAGCGTCACGAATCAGGCCCGCCGCAGGCCCGTTCCCGTCCGCCCCGCCGGTAAAGCTGTAAAGGATTTTTCTCTGTCCCCAGGCAGTGGTTGCCAGAAGCAGAGTTAAAACTACGAGGAATGTGCTGCACCGTGCGTTGGAAGATTTCTTGGGTAGCATACGAGGGTGCCTCCAATTTTGTGACGGGGCCAAGTTCGAAGGTGGGAGACTAAGCTCCCCGGTTTTTCGAAATGCTACTACACTGGCGAGCCGGAGAGCAATGGAAAATGCGTGTGTAAGCACCGGGGGACGGATTTCACTGACGGAGAACGAAGATGTTGGCCTCCGTGCTACCTCTACCCCCTAGTCCGGGAGTGCAAAACATGCCCCACTGCTGTCTAGCTCATTGCCCGCAGCCTGAGAATCTGCTTCATGTGATGTTGCGCGTGGACCAGATGAAACCTTCGCCACTGGCGGGCGGTGAGTGGGCCGAGCACAGGGTGATCGAGGATGCGGGTTGAGGGGCCGAAACGGGTTTCGCATCGGGTGATGAGATCGTCCATGGCGGCAAGTTTTTCTCCGGTCGCCTTGACTACATCCTCTGCGGCCATGCCGCGTGGGATGGTGCGCTCTGGAGCTTTTCGCCCTTCGGGAAAATAGCCGAGGCTGGTCACGAGCAGAGTTGCGACTCGCTCCTTGAAGGTTACAGCCCGGGCGAGTGGACGGCCTTCCTGCAGACAACGCTCGAATCCTTTCACGCTTCCAGCGTAGGTCAGGCAGAGATGCTCTAGAACCTGTGCCGCGCTCCACTTGCCCTCGGGATGGCGGGTGAGAGCTGCTGCGTCCATGCCCCCGGTGGCGGAAGCAATGGCGTCCTGTAACCTTTGCAGATACGAGTCCATGGCGAATGTGTTCCTCTCGTTCTAGTAGAATGAACCGCAACATTCAAGGTCGCAAATTTTATTCTGGCGGGGAAGGTGCTATGAGGAGACGGTTCATCGCAGTGGCGGCGCTGTTGGTGATGGCGGGTTGTTCTTCGGAGCCGACCACGCCGGCAGAGAAGCCGCAGCCCAAACCCACGGACTTTGAGACCGGTCGCGTCGCTTTCCAGAGGCTCTACGTCGCAGCTCACGGCTGGGCGCGTGATGCGCAGGGCTATCGGCTGGAATCGCAGCTTACGGCGGATTCAAAGGGTAAAGACGGCAAGGCCGATGTGTGGCGGGCGTCGTTCGCGTCCGCCGCGTCGCGCGGCGTGAAATCCTACATCTGGTCAGGCACGGATTCTCAGGATGCGCCGTCTCGTGGGGTTTCTTCTGGCGCGGAAGACAACTACAGCCCTACCAACTCCTCCACTCAGGTCTTCGATATTGGCTTCCTGAAGGTGGACTCCGACAAGGCGCTGGAAACCGCGCAGAAACACGGCGGCGACAAGGTTCTGGAAAAGGAACCTGAGACGCCGGTCATTTATGTATTGGATTGGAGCCGAGCTACCAACGAACTGATCTGGCACGTGATCTACGGAACCAGCCGCGACGATGCCAAGCTGCGAGTGGCCGTTAACGCCACTTCCGGGGACTTCATCCGGGTAGAAAAATAGCTATTTTGGCGCGGTCTTTTCTGAAGTCTGTTTTTCGGTCGAGCCCAGCTTCTGCAACGCCTTCTTTGCATCTTTGGACAGTGGTCCTTGCGGCAGAATTCTAAGATATTCCTTGAAGTGAGTGATGGCTTCGTTGGGCTGGTCCAGCTTTTCATAGCACAGCGCCATGTGGAAGTTGGCGAGCGCATCATTCTCCTTGACGGTGAGTGCGTCTTGATAGCGGGCCAAGGCGGCCTTGTAGTTCTTGCGCTTGTAGTAGTAATCACCCACTTCGTTGTCTTTGGCGGCGCGATAGGGATTGAAGGGGTGCAGTTCATGCACGTCAGAGGGCTCATCACCCGGCTCAGACGGAAATCCGCTCTTGGGACGGTTTTTGTCGTCATCCTTGGGCGGGCTGAGATCGATGCGGGTGTCGCGGCTGGAACTTTCACCAGGCGCAGTCTTGGGTTCCTCGGTGTCAGAACGCGGAGGGGCATCGTTGCCGGTGGGAGCTTGTTGTTGAGCAAACACCCATCCTGAGAGGCAAAGAATCGTCAGCAAGACTAAACTCCGCATAAAAAGATTTTAGCGCGTTGTGAGGGCTGGAACCAAAACCTCGCCGGCACTGCGGCTGTGGAGGCGAGACGCCTCCACTACAGCGGCGCTACAAAGCGGGAACAAAAAGCCAGGCCATTCCATTTGGGGGAGGGACTGGAATGGCCTGGGTTGGCGAAGCCCTCCGTGGAGGAGGACTAAACCGGAATCAAGTCTTATTGTCCTGGCGGGGTGGCCTTGCTGGTGGTCGCGTCCGCCGGAGCCGCGCCTTCGCCAGTGTTGGTCATCAGGCGCACGTCAACCCGACGGTTCTTCGCCCGGCCTTCCCGGGTCGCGTTGGATTCTACGGGTTTATCTTTGCCCAAACCAATCAGGTAAATCTTGTAGGCGGGGACGCTGTGCTTCGATGCCAGATACTGAATGACGGCGTCGGCACGGCGCTGGCTGAGCGCATAGTTGTATTCGGCGTCACCGGTCGAATCGGTAGCGCCCTCCACGGTGATGATGTAACCCTTAGTGTTAGCAACGTTGCCGGCAAGCTGATCAAGAGCGTCGGTTGCGTCTTTGGTCAGGGTGTCTTTATTGAAGCCAAACTGTACCGAGGTCTGGTTGACCATCCGGTAATTGTCAAGGTTGGCGACGGTGGTTTGCAGCGCATCGACGCGGTTGGAAGCACTACTGGCCAGCGTCTGGGCCTGATCGGCCTGCTGACCGGCGGCCTGAGCCTTGCGGTTCACTTCGTCGGCCTTCGCCTGCGCCTGCTGAATTCCGGATTGTGAACGCGAATCGACATCCCTGATGTCGCGGGAATTCTTGGCGGTCATGTCGTCCAGTTCATTCGTCTTGTTTATGAGCGGCGTGGTTTCTTGGCGAACGTAGTTCTTACTGGCGCACCCTACCGTGGCCAGCGAACTCAATGTCAGGAGAACGGTTATTGAAGTGCGATTCATCTTGGGAGGGCTCCTTTGACCCGGCCAGTACCTGGGCTACGCATCCACATAAGCACGAGCAGTGCCAACCTGCCAGCATGCTGCCGCGCCCGTTAACATATTGATGCTACGGACGATAATCTGCGTTGGCAGACGCGGATTGATTACTCAGAGTAGTACAAAGCGGTGCGGATCGGGGAAATTTTATACGGTGGCGGGTGGGACCCACCTGCCAGAGGCACCCCTCCTGTATCGAATAAAATGGATTTGAGCGCACATGGACCTTAGTTCCAAAATCCGCAGCCTGCCGGTCTCGGCTGGCGTGTATCTCTACAAGAATGCCGGAGGTGAGGTCATCTACGTCGGCAAGGCCAAGAACCTGCGGAGCCGCGTGGCTTCGTACTTTCACGAGGGGCGCATCGCCGACGCCAAGACTGGAACGCTGGTGCGCGAGGCGGTCGATGTGGACTACATCGTGGTCGCCAACAACAAAGAGGCTCTGGCGCTCGAAAACCACCTCATCAAACAGAAGCAACCGCGCTTCAACATTCTTTTGCGCGATGACAAGACTTATCCCTACGTGCAGTTAACGCTGGGCGAGCGGTTTCCGCGAGTGTACGTCACTCGGCGTCTGCGAAAAGACGGCAGCAGTTATTACGGACCGTACTTTCCTGCGAACCTGGCATATCGCATTGTGGATTTGATCCATCGACATTTCTTGGTGCCGTCGTGCAAGGTGGATTTGACGCATTTCCATCCCCGGCCCTGCCTGCAGTACTACATCAAGCGCTGTATGGGGCCATGTGTGGAGGATCTAACGACTTCCGAGATTTATCTGGAGGCAGTGCGGGACGTAAAGATGTTCTTGGAGGGTCGGCCGACAGACCTGTCGCGATCGCTGCGGGAGCGTATGGCGAAGGCGGCTGAGGCGGAAGAATACGAACGGGCGGCGAAGTATCGGGATTTGATTTCGACGGTGGAACAGTTGCAGGAAAAGCAGCGGATCGCGGCCGTGGAGGGCGATGACGCCGATGTGTTTGGCTATCACTACGAAAACAACATGCTGGCGGTAAATCTATTTCACGTCCGCGGCGGGAAGGTGCTGGACCGGCGAGAATTCTTCTGGGAGGAATTGCCAGAGTTGGAGACGGAACCCGCGGACTCCAGCCGGTCTACGCCCGGCCCGGACGGCCGAGCGCGGCCGTTCCCGCGCGAGCAGTCGGGGTTTCGTCCGGGTGAATTCTTTTCGGCCTTGCTTACCCAGCTCTATATTGGACAGCCTTACGTGCCTCGCAATATCTATGTTCCAGTGGATTTTGAGGATCGTGAGGCATTGGAAGACTTGCTCTCCGAACAACTCGCGGCCAAGGGAGGGCGTGCCACGCGTGTAAACATTTTGGTACCGCAACGGGGCGACAAGCTCGCCCTCATTGATCTAGCAGGCAACAATGCCAAACAGTCGTACGATCAGCGGTTCCGTGTCATGAAGCCGAACCAGAAGCAGATTCAGGAGGCGCTACAAGACGCGCTGGGTTTGCCGGAGCCGCCAAAGCGCATCGAGTGTTTCGACATTTCGCACATTCAGGGCGCGGAGACTGTGGCGTCGATGGTGGTGTGGGAAGACGGGCGGATGAAGAAGGCTGACTATCGCAAGTTCATCATTCGCAGTGTCGATGGAGTGGACGACTTCGCGTCTATGCGAGAAGTTGTGACCCGCCGCTATAAGCGGTTGCAGGAAGAGAAGAAGAAATACCCCAGCCTGGTGCTGATCGATGGAGGACTGGGACAGTTGCATGCTGCGGCGGAGGCGCTGGCATCGCTCGAAATCATTAATCAACCTCTGGCGGCGATTGCGAAGCGGGAAGAAATCATCTACGTCTTTGGACAGGAAAACGAGCCCGTGGTGCTGGACCATCATTCTCCAGTGCTGCATCTGGTGCAGCTCATACGAGACGAGGCCCATCGTTTCGCGGTGACCTTTCACCGCAAACGGCGGCAGATGCGCGACCGCTCGACGGAGTTAATGGAGATTCCTGGCGTGGGGGCGCGCACCACTCGCCGTCTATTGGAACATTTCGGCAGCATGCAGGCTGTGAAACAAGCCGACGCGGCGGCATTATCTGCGGTGGTTACGCGAGTGCAGGCCGAGGGCATTTTGGACCACTTCCGAAAGGCAAGAGCTTAAACGCAGAGATCGCTGAGAAGGGCTGCTGAGGACGCGGAGAAGAGCTGGCTTTCGTCAAGAATCTGGATCGACCTCGCTTCCCTGCTACACTAGCGGTTCACTCCTGTGCATCGAACACTCCAAATTTTCATGATTCTTGCCGCAGGGATGCCGTTGCCGTTCGCGGCTGGGCAGACTCCGGACGGCCCCAATCTCGCCACGCCGCAGGAAACGCACTTGCGCAACGTGCGCCAGTTGACGTTCGGTGGACAGAATGCCGAAGCGTACTTTTCCGCCGACGGCAAGCAGCTCATCTTTCAGTCTTCGCACGGCGATGTGAAATGTGATCAGATCTTCACCATGAACGTCGACGGCTCGGAGATGCGCATGGTGTCGACCGGCAAGGGCCGAACCACGTGCAGCTATTTCTACCCGGACGGCAAGAAGATTTTGTACTCGTCCACGCATCTTGCCGATGCCGAATGTCCGCCGCGCCCCGACTTTTCGAAGGGATACGTTTGGGCAGTGTATGCGGGCTATGACATTTTCACGGCGAACCCCGACGGCTCCAATCTTCAGCAACTCACGAACACTCCGGGATACGACGCCGAGGCCACCATCTCGGAAGACGGAAAGAAGATTGTCTTCACTTCCATGCGCAACGGCGATCTCGACATTTATTCGATGGACGCAAACAGCAAGCATGTAAAACAACTCACAAATGAATTGGGTTACGACGGCGGGCCGGTCTTCTCGCCGGACCGGAAGTGGATCGTGTACCGGGCCAATCATCCGAGTTCGGAGAGAGAGATCGCCGAATACAAGGAGCTTCTGAAACAGAATCAGATTCGCCCGACGTTCCTTGAGCTGTGGATTATGAAAGCTGACGGCAGCGGAAAGCGCCAGATCACCAACTTGGGCGCCGCCAGTTTCGGGCCAGCGTTCTTCCCCGATGGCCGACGGATCATTTTTTCCTCGAACCAGGGATCGACCGGCGGCATGGGCAATTTTGAGCTCTATGCCGTCAACCCGGACGGTACAAATCTGGAACGCATTACCTACAGCGATGGATTCGACGGCTTCCCCATGTTCAGCCTCAATGGCAAGAAACTGGTGTGGGCGTCCAATCGCCATGCCAAGGCACCCCACGAAACCAATATCTTCATTGCCGATTGGGTTCCGTAGCCCGTACCAGTGTTACTTCCGAGTGGCCTTCCGGCGATCTGTCCGCACTCCGTGCCTTCTATAATGACTTGATCAATCGCATGCGTGAATTGTTGAAAACCCGGCAATGGATGGTCACACTGGGCTTACTGACGCTGGTGGCGACCGCCATCACGGGCGCCATCCTGACCCGCAACTGGGCGTCGGACACGCCACCCGCCGCACGCACCGCAGCCGTACGCAAGATGCTGGTGGACGAGCGCCCGCTGAAGACTGCGCGCAACATGGCCAAGCTGGCCTCCGGATGGGAGGAGCGCAATTTTGCCAACGAAGCGGTGCGGCTTGGAGATCACGAAGTCGACCTGGCCTTCGCAGGCGCGCTGCGCGATGCTGCCAATAGTCCCGCGCAGTCTACGCCTCAGGCGCGTGAAATGTACGCGCGTGTGAGCAAGGCCGAGGCCCTGGCGAAAGCCGGCCAGGGACACATTGAAGAAGTGAATAAAGAACTCGCCAAGGCTAGCGGCGCGCGGCTCGATGATCTCAAGGACCAGCTTGATCTGGCGAGCGCGCAACTTGAACTCGATCAGGATGAACTGGGCGACGCCAAAGAAGATCTGATCCGATCCGGAGCAGATCCCGAAAGCATGATCCAGCGGCAGTATGAGCGGCACGAGGCTACCGCTCACGCCGCGGATGCTCAACCACAAACCCCGAATGGTCCCGATGTCAACTATCGGGCGGGAAACCTGACGGGTCAACTAGCCGCATGGAACAGCTTGCGCGGCAAGGCGGCGCAACTCGCTCAGGCCCGCGACGAGGCCGGAGAGGTCGCCAAGACTCTGACCGTCGCCCACGATGCCCTGGAGCAGAGTGTTCGCGCAGAAGATACAAACAAACAGGCGATTCGCGAGCAGGCTGCCGGTGGAATCAGCCAGCCTGGCGCCTCGAGTCAGGCCCCGTCCAGTTCGATTCTTGCTTCCCTGCGCCATCTTTCCCAAGACCAGAAGTCCCTTTCGGATCTCGATAAACGAATACGGACTGAGCAGGAATTACAAACCGCGTATGCGAATTGGATTGCCTTGGTGCAGGGGCATCAGCGCATCGCGGTGCGCGGCATGATTCTGTCCGCGTTGTGGATCCTCCTCATTGTTCTGGCGGTGTACCTTGCTGGACTGGCAATTGACCGCCATCTCAGCGCCACTGGCCTGGAACGTACCCGTCTGCACACGCTGCGCGTCGTCATTCGCTTTGTCGTGCAGGCCGCAGGGGTGCTGGTAATTCTGTTTGTTGTAGTGGGTGTTCCGCAGCAAATACCTACGATCCTTGGCTTCGCCGGGGCCGGGCTCACGGTGGCGTTGAAAGACTTTATCGTCGGCTTCTTCGGATGGTTCGTCCTGATGGGAAAGAATGGCCTGCGAGTGGGCGATTGGGTGGAGATCAACGGCGTGGCAGGGGAGGTGATCGAGATCAACCTGCTGCGGACGGTACTGCTCGAAACTGGAAACTGGGCGACCACCGGCCACCCTACAGGCCGCAAAGTGGCGTTTGTGAACAGCTATGCGATCGAAGGCCACTTCTTCAACTTCACCACCAGCGGGCAGTGGCTCTGGGACGAACTACAGATCACGGTGCCGGCAGATAAGGATCCCTATGCGCTGATCGACGTCATTCAAAAGACCGTTTCCAAGGAGACGAAGGCCAGTGTGCAGGCGGCCGAACAGGAGTGGCAGCGGGACGTCAGCCATTACAGGGTGCGTTCGGTTTCGCCCACTCCAGCCGTCGACCTTCGGCCTACTGCGACCGGCGTGGAAATTCACATTCGATACGTCACGCGAGCGCCAGAACGGGGCGCCCTGCGGACCCAACTGAACCAGGCGCTGGTGCAGGCGTTGCGCGGCGGTAAAGGGGCGGTGGAAGGCGTTGCCTCGGCGGGGTGAGGTATTGCAATGGCATTCTATGGCTGACTGGCCTGAGTCAGGCATGTCTTGACGTTCTCTGGCAACTTGGAATTATGCAGTATGTCTGTCACTACATCCTTGGGAAGTGACTTCGCAAACTCGATGGCATACTCCATTGGCGTGTGCTCATTGCGCAGTGAGGCAACCCGGATCTCCCTCCGCAGCGACCACTTAGAGTGAGTGCAAACCGTCTGCACCAAAGCCGGAGAAGCTTCGTGCCGCAGCATAGCCTTACTCACCAAGACTTCGGTGAGGCGCGAATTCTCAAGCGCCGCCACGAAGATCCGCGGTTCACTGTCCAACAAGAGTGCCCCTGCCACTCGTCCCGAGGCTCGACGAGCAAGGGAGAGTTTTTCTCCCGCAGAGATTGTTGCCAGCCGATTGATGAGTACCTCTTCCGCCGCGACCCTGAGATCGCCTGCGACCGCCGGGGTCAGGGCCACTTGCATAAGGTCGAATGTGAATAGCTTCCGTATCAGCGACAGAGAGACGTAGCGCGGGGTTTTCAAATGCCTAAGAATCGCCAGCTTCACCTTGCGGCTCTTGATGGCGACACCGTTCTTGCTGAGTTTTTCGATCGAATCCGGCGGGAGATCAGGGCATTGCAACAGGGCCAGCGCCGAGTCTTCATTGAGGGGTGAACCCTCTGCAATCGAGAGATTAGGATCGACGATATCCGCTGGCGTGGCTGCGACCGGAGGAGCATTCGCGGTCTTGGAGTCGTGGATCATACAAGCTGCTGCGGCACATCCGGCTAGGCTTTGGCCCCGAGCGCCGCTCTGCGAGCCAGTTCCAGCGCGCCCTTTACCGGGTCGACCAAGTTGAGGTTGACCACAGCGTTGGGGCATTCCAACCGCAACCTATTGTAGAAAACCTGGCGGACCAGCGCCGAATTACGGAAGACACCTCCCGACATGGCCACGGGTGCAGTGTCAGCATCTGCGAATAAGCGAGAGATGACGATTCTCGCCAGAGTCGCCAACTCTACGCCAGCACGTGCCAGAATGTCGTGAGCGCTGGGGTCGCCTGCATCGGCTGCGGCCAACACTGCGGGAAACAAGCCGGCGAAGTCAGGTGGCGGCGAGGCGTTGGATACAACGATCATCTGCTCACGCGTAATCACGCCCCAGACCTTCATGATGTTCTCCAGCAGCCCGCCGTTCTGGCCTTCATCGCAGACGCGCATCACGGTCGTGACCGCGGCTCGTCCGATCCAGTGTCCCGAACCCTCGTCTGAGATTGCGAATCCCCAACCTCCAGCGCGCGCCATCTGACCGGCGGCATTTCGTCCATAAGCGATGGACCCGGTACCTGCGATGACGACCACCCCTGGACCGCCGTCCGACGCTGCCTCCATGGCGATGACCATGTCACCCACCACCTCAATTTCGCCGGAAACAAGTTCGGAGAGGATTCGCCGGACGATTTCCGTGGTCTCAGGCCGAGCGCCCCCGGCTACGCCGATGCAGGTTCGCTTGATTTGCTTCGGAGTGATCTTGGCCGCGGCGCAGGCTTGGTGAATCGCCGAGGCGAGGGATTTCCTGGCTTGCGCTTCGCCCACGCGAATCACATTGCTTCCGTCACCGCTGCCGCTGCCCAGGAGCGAAGTTTCGTCGCCGATTGCACACGCTGTCTGGCTCCCGCCGCCGTCGATACCCAGGAAGATGCCCACGAACCTACTTTTACCATACGAATAATTCCCGGCGGCGCACGTTAGTACCTTCGAAGTTGCGTCTCCCTTCGGCTTTACGAGTTAGGTACCTGGGCGCAATCGTGCGAGACGGCGTGGACAATGGCCCGCTAGGCTGGAAGCGAGCGGCATCTCTATGGGTCTCGACAAAGGCCTTGATAGGTTGGATCTCGCCATCATCGCGCTGTATCTCGTGGGCATCACCTTGTTCGGATTGCGGTTTCGCAAGCGACAGCGAACTCTGCGCGATTACTTTCTGGCAGACCGCAACATTCCCTGGTGGGCGATCGCATTGTCCATTGTTGCGGCGGAGACTAGCACGCTCACCATCATCAGCATTCCCGGGCTGGCCTACGATACGAACCTGGCATTTTTGCAGGTGGTTCTGGGATATCTTGCCGGCAGGGTGATCATCAGTTTTGTTTTGTTGCCCCATTACTTCCGGGGCGATCTCTACACCGCCTACGAATTGATTGAGCGGCGCTTCGGACGGAAGCTGCGATCGCTGACCGCGGGTCTGTTCTTGGTTACCCGGGCGGCGGCGGAGGGCGTACGCGTTTATGCGGTTTCTATTGTAGTTGCGATTGCCATTGGGACTGGAGAGGTGACGTCGATCGCGATCATCACGCTGCTCACGCTGATCTACACCTTTGAGGGCGGACTAGCGGCGGTGATCTGGACCGATGTGGTGCAGACCGCGATCTATGTTGGCGGTACGCTGGCGGGTTTATTCACGATCATTCATTTGGTTCCTGGCGGCTGGCCGGTGATTCACACTGTGGCCGAAGCAGCTGGAAAGCTGCGAGTGTTCGATTTCACGCCAGATTTCTGGAGGCCGTACACCTTCTGGGCAGGCTTGATCGGCGGGGCGTTCTTGACCACGGCGAGTCACGGAACTGACCAACTAATTGTGCAGCGGCTTTTGGCGGCACGGAGCCAGAAGCAGTCAGTAGCGGCACTACTCTCGAGCGGAGTCGCGGTTCTGTTTCAATTCGCTTTGTTCCTGATGATTGGAGTCATGCTGTTCGTGTATTACCAAGTACCCTCGGCGAGCTTCGGCAAGCCGGACAGAATTTTCCCGGCGTTCATTGTCAGCCGCATGCCACACGGCATCTCTGGTCTGCTGATCGCGGCTATTCTGGCAGCGGCGATGTCGAACCTCAGCGCAGCGCTCAATGCGTTGGCGTCCACTTCCGTGATTGATTTTTATCTTCAACATAAACCGCAGGCGGACGAGCGCCGGCGAGTAAGGCTCTCGCGATTCATAACAGTGTTTTGGGCGCTGGTGTTGTTCGGACTCGCAGTGCTGTCCTTGCACCGGGTCGGGCGGGTGGTGGAAGTCGGGTTGCAGATTGCCTCAGTCGCATATGGGGCACTGCTCGGCGTCTTCCTGTTGGGCGTGCTCACGAGGCGCGCCAACCAGAGCGGGGCGATGGTAGGCATGCTTTGCGGCTTTGTGACGGAACTTTATCTCTGGCTGGGAACACGCGTGCCGTGGACGTGGTACGTGATGATCGGCACGACGGTGACGTTTGGCGTGGGATACACCGCGAGCCGTACTCAGGGAACCTCGAAGGACACGTAGAAAAGCATCCAGCCGCTGAGATCGCTGGGGACGCAGAGAACGCGCGCTCGCGTATACTTCAACTCCAACATGGCAAGCCAAGCAGCGTCCCGTCCCGGTCTGCTTCGCGATCTTGGCCTGAGCCAAGCTTGCGCAGTGGTCGTGGGAACCATCGTCGGCAGTGGGATATTTCTTGTTCCCGCCGAGATGATGCAGGCCGTCGGTTCGGCGAAACTGGTCTATCTTGCATGGCTGGTGGGCGGCGTGCTTTCGTTTTTTGGCGCGCTTACCTACGCCGAACTAGGCGCGATGAAGCCGCAAGCCGGCGGCGAATATGTGTACGTTCGTGATGCTTATGGGCCCCTTCCAGGCTTTCTCTATGCCTGGACCTGGTTCCTGATCGCGAAACCAGCCTCGATTGCCACCGTCACCACCGGATTGGTTCGCATCCTGGGGACGTTTTCCGTTTTTGGCTTCTTTTCCGATCACTGTCTGACATGGCCGTTTGCAGTCACATACGGACAACTTGTTGCCCTTGCCGCCACGGTTCTTATTTCCTTGCTCAATTACGCCGGCGTCAAGAAGGCCGGAGAGTTCCAACTGGTTTTCACTCTGTTGAAGGTCGCGACCATTCTCGGGATCGTTTTCGTCGGCTTCAGCTATTCGTCGGGGAGTTGGAGCCATTTTGCAGCAACGTACTCCGGAGCCAGAGGCGGCATTGCGGGTTTCATGGCCGCACTGGTGGCGGCGCTCTGGGCCTATGACGGCTGGAACGATCTGACCATGGTTTCGGAAGAGATTCGCCAGCCGGAACGTAACATTCCGCTAGCACTCATCATGGGAGTGGCCACAGTGGGAGCGCTGTTCATGCTGGTGAATGCTGCCGTGCAGTTTGTTTTGCCGGCTGCGGCCATCGCCGCGTCGTCGCGTCCGGCTTCGGATGCCATCGGATTGATCTGGGGGCCGATAGGCGCGGGCGTGGTTTCGGCAGCCATGGCGATTTCCATGCTGGTCACACTCAACGGAACCATCATGAGCGGCGCACGTGTGCCGTTTGCCATGGCACGCGACCGTTATTTCTTCTCAGCGCTGGCCGAAGTTCATCCGCGCTTCCATACGCCATCGGTGGCGATTGGCGTGCAAGCGTTGTTGTCGATAGGATTGCTGCTGCTGGGAGGCAGTTTCCGGCAGTTTTTCTCTCTGGCGATCTTTGCGGAGTGGCTCTTTTACATGATTGCCAGCAGTACCGTGTTTGTCTTTCGCCGACGCGAACCGAACGCGACGCGCCCCTATCGAGTCTGGGGATATCCGGTGGTTCCGACGCTGTTTGTGTTGGCCTCGGCTCTCCTTCTTTACTACACCTTCACCGATAACCTGCGCAATTCCGCGTTGGGTTGCGCGGTGATTCTAGCGGGGATCCCTGTCTTCTATGCCTTTGCTCGACGTCGAGCGGCTTAACTCTCCGCTGGACGATTGCGGTCTGTCGACTGGGTACTTTGGTCACCATCGCATTCCACTTTTCACCGCTGACATCTTGCGGGATGCACTGATCCGGCCCAAAATCAGGGTAGCCTTGCTGCGGGCGTTCCGAGTCACCATCTTGCGAACCTGGCTGTCAACATTGTCGAAAGCGGTGTGGGGAATCTACCTGATCCTCACCTCAATGTATTGTCTGCTGGCGTTTCTCCCATATACCTACGTTGCCCTGATCAAGGAACCGCCGTACTCGTGGATGCCGTGGTTCGCAAGTCATCATGCTGTCCTATACCTGCTGGCGCTGGCTGGAATCGCAGCTACGCAGTGGCCAAAGGGCAAGAGACTGGGTTTTCTAGCGCTGTTTGGTGCCTTGGTCGCCGCCGGAGTCGGCCTGCTGGCCCAACCATTCATGCCAACCCTGCAGGACAACCAGTCGGCCTACTGGTGGAGTGTGATTGCCTTGCTTCCGCTGATGCTGGTGGCGGGCGCAGATCTTCGTAAGACGTTGCAGATTACTGACGGCGACTTGGATGGAATGTTCTCGTACTCGAATGCACTGCTGATTGCCGTCTTCGTGACATTGATCTACGGCATTGCTTCTCAGTTGCGCACTTATGCTGAACGGGCGTCTTTGCAATCCGGTTCCGGGTGGATTGAGCTTTCGCTGTGGAGTCTAATGTCCCACACTCTGCTGGCTGTCTTGATTGTGTCGGTGTTCAATCTGATCCGCGTGGCGAGCAGGCGGACTCGACGTCCAGGTCCAGTGGGCCTCGTGGCCAGCGGTATCTTGGCGTTCGCTTTCCTGCGGACGATACTGCTTCGGTTCCTGGGCAGCGCGTTCAGTTTCGAGGGTTGGGAGGCGCAGTTGTACGCAGGTTGGCTAGCCGGAGCTTTGATCGCGTGGATGGGTTGGGTTGCGTTGCCTTTCGTTCGCGGCACTGAGTCAACCCGCAGCTACAAGTTTGCTCTGGTGGCGACTGTGCTTGCTCTGTCGGTGTTTGCGGTCGTCTTCCCCACGGTGGTCGCGGGCAGCGACTGGAACGGAGTGCTGCAAAACACCTTCACCGTGATCTTTTGGGCGGCGCTCACGGTTTGCGTTTATCGTCTGCGTCCGCGCAGAGCGAACTATTCCGCAGTCACGATGCTAGCGATCGTTTTATTTGCCAGCTTCGGTTACAAAGCTCTGCAAGCCACGGAGATTTTTTGGGCAACGCCGCTGGGCATGACGGACGACGAGGTCGCCCATACCATGGAGAATTACGCCTCCGGTGACGCCTCGTTCCAACTGGTGCATCACCTACTGGGCAATGGGCGGGAAGAGGCCTGCGGTGACCTTTGCCGCATCCTGCGCGAGAACACCAATGTCCGCGATGCTGAAGCTGTACGCGATCTCAAACTGGTTGATCAGCTGGTTCCCGCGCACGGTTCGCGCCCAAATATCTTTATTTTCGTGATTGACTCGCTGCGGCAGGACTACGTCGGGGCTTACAACTCCAAGGTTGACTTCACTTCCAACCTCGATGCCTTCGCGTCGGACAGTACGGTAATCCACAACGTCTACACGCAGTATGCAGGCACCTCGCTTTCGGAGCCTGCGATCTGGGCCGGGGCCATGCTGCTGCACGCGCATTATCTTCAACCCTTCACCCGGCTGAACAGCCTTGAAAAGCTGGCTGCGGCAGACGGATACCGGATGGTAGTCAGCGACGACGAGATTCTGCGGCAACTTCTGTCACCGGTGGACAATCTGGTGAAGCTCGACACCGACAAGAAGATCTGGAACCAGCTGGAAGTCTGCTCCACCATTCGGCAGGCTGAGGGCTTATTCGACAACGGCCGGAATGAGAAGGAACCTGTTTTTTTTTATACCCAGCCCAAGAATGTCCACCAATTCGCCCGCAACGATTTGCCCATGGCGAATCGCAACAACTGGCGGCTGCGGCAAGGATTCAATAATCGCATTGCCTATGAGGTTCATCAGGTGGACGAATGTCTGGGCAGCTTCTTCAATTTTCTCAAGGCCCGCGCACTTTATGACGACAGCGTCATCATTGTTACGTCTGACCACGGCGACGCGACCGGCGAACTCGGGCGCTTCAGTCACTCGCTCTCCATTTTTCCTGAAGTGATGCGGGTGCCGCTGTTGGTCCATCTGCCTGCCGACATGCGCCGCAGGGTTATGTACGATGACACGCATCTCTCGACGCTGACAGATATTACGCCTTCGCTCTACTACCTGCTAGGCCATCGTCCGATTGTTGCGAACCCTCTGTTTGGACATCCGTTGTTCGTGGAAACCCGAGACGAATTGGAACGCTACCGCCGCACTCAGGTCTTTCTCGCCTCCGATGAGCGGGCAGTGTACGGACTTCTAACGGACAATGGCAGGTTTCTGTACACAACCTACGATTCGCCGGCACGAAGCTTTCTGTTTGATCTCGAACGCGATCCTGATGCCCTGCACAACTTGATCACGGATTCGGCGAAGCGAAGATACAACGGGCAGATTATCGATTACCTGCATCGGGTGGCGGATTTTTATGGGTATAAGCCAGGAGTGGGATCGCTACTGGCGGCGCGGTAGCTGACTAGGTGCGTTTCCTCTTGCCGGGCAGGCCGACAGGATTTTCGTGTGTGCGCTCGCGGAAGGTGCCGCCCAGGCCGCTGGCCAAGGACACACTGGATTCCCCGAACTTATCGCGCAGCTGGTCGGCGGCTGACAAGGCCTGGTGCCAGCGCTTGCGCCGGCCGTCCTCAAGCAGGTCTCCCTGGCCCGCAGGTATTTCAAAAGACCCAGCGTGTACTCCCAGCAAGCGCACGGGCGCGCCGTTGCGCCAGTTCTTGCGGAACAAGGATCTGATCTGCTCGAAGATTTCGGTATCGAGTTGCGTGGGAGCCGGCAAGCTGTGCGCCCGGGTGATGGTGGTGAAATCTTTGTAGCGCAGCTTGAGCTGGAGAGTGCGAGCATGCAGTTGCTGTTCCCGCAGCCGCCGGCCCACCATTTCCGAGAGCCGCATCAAGGTAGATTCCAGTTGATCGAGGTCCGCCGTATCCTGGTTGTAGGTATGTTCGTGGCTGATCGACTTGGCGCCGATGTCGGCGCCGACCTCGTTGACAAACCAGCCGCCCGCATCCTCCCCGCGCGACTTCCCTGCTAGCGCCAGCCCCCACTTGCCAAAGTGTTCTTCGAGAAATGCATCGTCGAAGCGCGACAGATCACCGACCCGTTGGATGCCCATCTTAAGCAAGCTTTGCTCTGTGACCTTGCCCACGCCCGGAATGTCACGCACATCGAGCGGCGCCAGGAATCTGGCTTCCTGTCCGGGAATTACCCAGAGGATACCGTGGGGTTTGGCCTTCGCCGAGGCGACTTTGGCGATCAGCCGGGAGCTACCCATGCCGATCGAGCAATTGAGCTGGGTTTCTGACTTGATCTTGTGATGGAGACGATGAGCGGCGGACAATGCCGGCCCATGCAGACGCTCGGTGCCGGTCATGTCGAGATAAGCTTCGTCGATGGAGGCCATTTCGACCAAAGGGGAAAACGTGGTGAGCACGCCATGAACTTTCTCGGAATACTCCAAATAGCGATGGCGATGGCCGTCCACGAAAATGGCGTGCGGACAGAGCTTGGCAGCGGTACGCAACGGCATGGCGGAATGCACGCCGAACTTGCGAGCCTCGTAGGATGCGGCAGCGACCACTCCACGTTCGTCGCGCTGACCTCCGACGACGACGGCCTTGTCTTTGAGAGCGGGGTCGAACAGCTCTTCCACGGACACGAAGAAGGCGTCCATATCGACGTGAAAGATAGTTTTGACTTGATCCGGCAAAGGAGTAGCAACGCTGGAGCGATTGTAAGACAGAGTCGAGGCGAAAGACAGTAAAAGACCGGGCCGCGGAGCTCGCAGAGATCGCGGAGACAACCGCGAACGGTATTCTCTAAACCGTGGCCACCGCCGTGGCGTTGTGAGTGGCGCGCAACTGCCGCACCCGTTCGTAAATGCGTCCGTATTCTTTCGCCGAGTTATTCCAGGAGAAGTCTTTGTCCATGCCGTTGCGCATGAGTGTTTGCCAGGAAGTTTGGTCGCGGAAGGCTTTCAGGGCTTCTTTGATGGTCAGCAGCAAAGCTTCGCCATTGTAGTCGCTAAACTTGAAGCCGGTGCCCCGGCCAGTGCGGGCGTCCCATGGTTCGATGGTGTCGTCCAAACCGCCGGTGGCGCGTACCACGGGTACAGTGCCGTATTTAAGGCTGTAAATCTGGTTCAAGCCGCAAGGCTCATACTTCGAAGGCATGAGGAACATGTCGCTCCCGGCTTCGATTTTGTGGGCGATGGCGTTGTCGTATGCGATCTTGATGGCGATCTTCTGTGGAAACTGCTTTTGCAGGCGGGCAAACATTTCTTCATATTGCTTGTCGCCGTTGCCGAGAGCAATGACAATCATCTCCTCGCGTGCCAGGCGGTCCATGATCTGGGCAATCAGGTCGAAGCCCTTTTGAGCCGCAAAGCGCGAGACGATGCCGATGACAGGAAGCTTAAGATCGGGGTTGGTGATGCCAAAGGCTGCGAGCAAATCCTGCTTGCATTTCGCCTTACCGGACAAATCTTGCGGTGAATAGCGAGCTGCCGTGAACTTGTCCGCCTGTGGGCTCCACTCGTCGTAGTCCACGCCATTCAGGATTCCGGTCACCGTGGAAGCGCGGTCGCGCAGCACACCTTCCAGGCCAAAGCCAAACTCGGTGGTCTGGATTTCCTGACTATATTTGCGGCTGACGGTGGTGATGAAGTCGGAAAAGACCAGTGCGCCTTTCAGGAAATTAACGTTGCCGAAAAACTCCATCTTCGACATGGTAAGCAGGTCCCAAGGCAGGGTCAGGAGTGGCAGGGTATCAGGCGGGAACAGGCCTTGATATCCCATGTTGTGAATGGTGAAAACCGTGCCCACTTCCCGGAACGCGGGGTCTTCGGCGTATTGACTCTTGAGCAGGACAGGAATCAGAGCGGACTGCCAGTCGTGACAGTGAAAGATCTGGGGGGTACCCAGAATCTTCGAGGCTTCCAGCACCGCACGGGAGAACAATGCGAAGCGCTCGGCATTGTCGGGATAGTCGCCGGACGAGGTGCCATAGAGAGCATCGCGGTCGAAAAAGGGCGGGTATTCCACGAAATAGTGGTCAACACCGGACTTGCTGCCCGCGCTCACTATCGAACAGAAGCGATAGTGGTCGTCGAAAGGTACGGTGATACTGCGTACCACAATGCGGGTGTCAGTGAGCTTGGTCTGGCGGTAACGCGGGAGGTAGACGCTGACCTGGTGTCCGGCAGCAGCTAAGGCGCGAGGCAGGGCGCCGACTACGTCCGCCAATCCACCGGTTTTTGAAAACGGCACGCACTCCGAAGCCGCAAAGGCGATATGCATTTACACTACCCTCCCAGGTTGAACCGCTCATGCTCACGCAAGCTATGATAGGAAAAGTGACGACGAACTGCTCGCGCCGAAATGTTGCGGTGAATCTCTAGTCTAATCGTGCGAAAGAAAGAGGGTCAATGTGCCAAAAGTATCAGCCGCGCGTTCCGGCGGTGGAAAGCCGAAACTAGGCCAGCATTTCTTGACCGATCCAATGGCGCCGGGGCGCATCGCCGACGCGATGGGAGACATCAGCCGCAGCACTGTCTTCGAGATCGGCCCCGGACGCGGCGCGCTGACTTCTCTGCTGGCAAAGCGCGCCCGGCGGCTGATTGCCATTGAAACCGACCGAGTACTGGCCGCACAGTTACGCATGAATTTTTCGCTTTACGCGAATGTCGAGATTATCGAGGGCGACATCCTGGCGGTGGATTTCGACACTATCTTCGGTCCCAAGCCGGGGAGTACCCGTCCGGGCATCAACCAACCGCCAGAACGCGTGCGGGTAGTGGGCAATCTTCCCTTTTTCATTACTTCGGACATTCTTTTGCGGCTCTTCACTTTTCGCAGATACTTCGAGAGCAGTGTGCTGATGGTGCAGCGTGAAGTCGCCGACCGTTTGGCTGCTGAACCGGGAAGCAGTGAATATGGACTGCTTTCCGCCACCACACAGCTTTACACAACGGTCGAAAAGCTGTTCACTCTGCCTCCAACCGCGTTTACTCCGCCGCCGAAAGTTTACTCCACGGTGGTGCGGCTCACGGTCACTCCGCGACTGGAAGGGTTGCAAGTGCCCGAGACTGCGTTTATCGAGTTCCTCAAACTGTCGTTTGGGCAGAAGCGAAAGACTCTTTGGAACAATCTGAAGGCGCAATACGATGCCAAGGTGCTGCGGGCGGCAATGGAGGAATCGGGAGTGAAATCCGATGCGCGCAGCGAGGCGCTTTCGCTGGAAAAGACGGCGGCACTGTTTCGGGCACTGTCTCAGAGGAAGAGCTGAACCACAAAGGACACAGCGGAACCGAGAGAAAACATCTAGGGGTTTAAAGCCTCGGGATTACAATTTGTATCCAGCCCCCAGGAGGGACGTGAATCTGCCTCTCCGCCACCCCGCCGTCGCCGGACGATTTTATCCGCAGGATCGGGAGACTCTCCGCGGCGATGTGGAGGCATTTCTATCTACCGGCGAGGTTTCTAAGCCTGCGCTGGGCTGTGTTGCGCCGCACGCAGGTTACATCTACTCCGGCGCGGTCGCAGGAGCGGTTTATTCCGCTCTGATCGTGCCGCGGCGCTGTCTAGTCCTTTGTCCGAACCACACCGGCAAAGGTCGTCCTCTGGCCATCATCAGCGAAGGTGCATGGGAAACGCCGCTCGGCTCAGTTCCGATCGATGCCGCGCTAGCAGGTGCCCTGAGAAAACAGTTTCCCTTGTTGACTGAAGACACCGAAGCGCACCTCAGCGAACATGCCATCGAAGTACAATTGCCGTTTCTGCTGCGAAGAAACCCACAGATCACTTTTGTACCCATCGCGCTGGGCACTGGCCAGTTTGAAATCCTGGAGAAACTCGGGAACGCGGTGGCGGATGTGCTCAGGCAACACGCCGAAGCTGTGCTGATCGTGGCATCGAGCGACATGAACCACTATGAGAACGACCGCATCACCCGGGAAAAGGACCACCAGGCCATTGAGCAAATGCTGGCGATGGATGCCCGGGGACTGTTCGATGTGGTGATGCGTGAACAGATCAGTATGTGCGGCTTTGGCCCCACTGTGGTTATGCTTACGGCGGCCAAGCGGTTGGGGGCCACATCTGCGGAGTTGGTAGCGTACGCAACTTCGGGCGATGTGTCCGGCGACCGCGAGGCGGTCGTGGGATATGCGGGCGTGGTGGTGCGGTGAGGCCAGATGGAAGAACCGCCAGCCCTCACCGCTTCGGTTACTCCTCGGTAGCTTTCGCCGCGTTTAGCTGTTCATAGCCAGCTTGATAGCCGGCGATGAACCAAGCCCGATTTGTGTCTGAACTCCAGCGCCCCACGCTGAGGTGGCGCGTTCGGCCGGACCGGGCGTCGAACTTGCCCAGATGCAGGCCGTCGCGATAGGCCGCGTTACCAGCCTGGCTAACGACGGCGTTTCCGGAGAAGGCAGGGCTGGTGAGTAGACTTCTTGAAGTTAGCGCGGCGGCCGCAACGCTGACCGCCAGAACAAATACAAACATTCTTTTCATAATAACCTCGCAACTGCACTCTGTGCATTAAAGTCTTTCCGCGCGCAGAGGAAGTCACGGGGCTGTAAACCTTGTGTAAACTCTGCTGCTCGAACTTGTCAGCAAGATGTCTCTTGGCGTGGGGGAGGTTGTTCCCTGCTATCCTTCCTCTCGAGAGCCAGTCACTATGCGAAGGAGGTAATCATGCGAAACCTTTGGCTGAGCTTGTGTGTGCTTACGAGTCTATTGACCACAATCGTGGTGCCCGCGCAAGTGAATCCCTACAAAGATGGCACTCCGGGCGTCACCGGCTACCGCTCGGAGGTGTTGGCTGAGGTCATGATCCAGGAAAACAAGTTTGAGCGGTTGGCAGACGCCATCCCGGCCGACAAATACACCTGGCGGCCCGCACCTGATGTGCGTTCTGTGGCTGAAGTGTTTCTCCACGTTTCGACTGCCAACTACAACCTCTACAAACTAGTTGGCTCGCCGCCGCCGGAAGGGATCGACCTTAAGAATCTGGAAAAATCAACTTCCGACAAGGCGAAAGTCATTGCCACTTTGAAAGATTCCTACGCCCATGCCCGCAAAGCGATTACGGCCATGCCCGATGCCGACCTGGAAAAAAGCTTTGACTGGTTTGGCGGAAAGAATACGGAGCGCGGCGTGCTGATCTTTATCGTCCGGCATGGGGCCGAGCATCTCGGGCAATCGATCGCCTATGCGCGAATGATTGGTGTGGTGCCGCCGTGGACAGACGATTTCAAGAAGCCGCAAAAGCCCGAAGCGCCAGCGAAACCGAAACAGTAAATTGGGCTTCGTGGTTTCGGCGGGCGAGTCGCCCACCGGACAGGCGCCGTTACGAGAACGCCACCTAGTGGTGTGCTCCGCCGGAGTGTTCTCCGCCTGAATGACCGACGGCGGTGGGCGGGCTCGCAGCAGCTGGCCCCACACTGGGGCGGCCAGTTCCAACGTTTGCTCTCGGGCCTTCATATCCGCTGTTCAACCAGGCTGATAAGCCCGTTGGCCCAGTATGGAGGGTCGTAGTGGCGAAGCCCTTTTGTTGAGCGGCGTGGGAGAGTTCACGCAGGTTCATGACACTTCCGCGAGGTACTCCCAAACCGGCGGAATTGTTCGGAATCTGCACACGATTGAGCGACTTCCCAACCTGAGTGGTGAGCGGGCCGTGGTTGACGGCCTGCAGACGCAGTCCGGGTGCGATAGGAGGTTGCGGCCCATTAAAGTGTACTGGGGCGTGCGACACGAGCGGAACAGTGTTCGATCCCGTCCAGGCACCACCCGGCCGCCAGGCCCATCCGGAGGACGGAAGGTAGACCCACGAACCATAGTGGTAGGGAGTCCATCCCCAAGGATAGCCAGATACCCAGCCGTAACCAAATCCGGGATAGAAGGCCCACGCGCCATTCATGAACGGATCCCAGCCTGCCCCGGCAAAGTAGGGCTGCCAAACGCTTCCGTAGCCGGGCGCATCGAAGAAGCTGCCGTAGTAGTTAAGGTCGCTGGTACCATACTGATACGGCGAATAACTCGCGTAGGACTTGCTACTGTATTCCTGTTGGAACTGGCCCTGTTGTTTGTCCCATGAATCATCGGGCTGGTCCTCAATCTCCGCAGTCAGTTCGTGGCTGTTGTTGATCAGATTGAAGCTTGCGGTCTTGCCTTTACCGACTTCCACAGTTCCGGACTGCGCCGCGATCTGCACCGCCCCTTTGAAGACCGCGACTTCGGCATTGGTGTCACCCATCTCGACCCGGAAATGAGCAGTCTGATTGACGGCGACCGTCTCGCTCGCGAAGGCTAGCGTGAACTCGCTGTCCTTGGCACCGAGAAAGTTGATGTACGCAATGCCTTCCTGCAAGTGAAATGTGGAAACCTTGGTGCCTGAGTCGCGAAGGGAAAGCTTAGGAATTTCTAGCACAGTGTTGGGAGTAAGCCGAACGGCGCTGCCGTCTTCCAACTCCAGCGAAGCCCGTCCGTTGTCCCCGGTCTGGATTTTCATGCCCTGAGTGATGGGCAAATTCAGGAATGCCTTCTCGTAGCCTTGGCCGGTATTGCGGTCGATTCGAACGTCGCCCTGCGCCTCGCCCAGCCGAACTACGCGGGCTTGGGAATCAGCGAAGGCTACGACCGCCGACAAACACACCACGGCGATCACGCATAGCGGCCTAGAAAACAGTTTGAGCCCAACCACGAGACACCCCCAACGGAGGACTTCTTAACGTGATTAGAACACAGCTTTGAGCCCGGGGTTGTCAAGAGATTCTGCGGCCAGGGCACGTGTGGAGTCGGGAGGCAGAGCTTACTTGCCATTCGTCCCGGCATGCTGCAAGAGCCTCATGGCACGCGCCCGGACGGGGTTGATGACCGAGGGGTCGTCTGCAATCTTTTGCAGCACAGGGGCGGCCGAGGGCAGATCGGCTCCTACGTCTTGCAGCGTCGTTGTATCTTCCATGCGTTTCATTTCCTCGTCCAGCGCCAGCTTTTGATAGCGATATTCGTAATCCAGACGGCGGCCAAACTCCACCGCCGAAGACAGGTTTTGAAAAAGTGATGTGAGTTCCTGCACAGCGGGAACCGGCGAGTAATTGTAGGTGGCGATGTTGCTCTTATCGGCGTCACGGTAGGTGAGGATCTTGTCGCCCGTAGATGCGATGTTTTTCTTCCTGGAATCGACGTTGCCTTCAAAATAGTGCGAGGCTCTTGCCAGATCGAAAATGTGGGCGGTGGTTGCTGGCGAAAGCGTGAAGCCCATGCGGAATGGCGAATCGGCGGTGGACGCCGCATCGTTGGAGTCAGAGTCCTTGATAGCGTTCAACTTGCCATCGGAGGTGTAGGAGGCTTGACGGGTTGAGGTCACAGTCAAGCTATAGTGCGATGGGTTGGAGCCAGGGAAATCGCAGCTAAAAGCCACCGTGGCGACGACGGCCTGTTGAGCTTGAGCCGGGACTAGAGGCGGAACCAGGCAAGCGAGGCAGGTCATCACCCGTGATACGCGTGGGGATAAAAGCATACACATGGATTATGTCAAAAAAACGGGACACCGGGTTCACATCACATCGCTGCGCGTTGGCTGCGCAGAGTCGCCGCAGTGTGGAGATGGCAAATGGCGATGGCCAGGGCGTCGGCTGCATCCGGCGGTTCGGGAAGCTCGGGAAGCTTGAGCAGCCGCTGCACCATGTGCTGCACCTGATACTTTTCCGCCCGGCCATACCCGACCACGGCAGACTTTACGCTAAGCGGGGCATATTCGGCCACCGTGAGTCCGGCCGAAGATGCTGCCAGCATGGCCACACCGCGTACTTGTCCGAGTTTGAAAGCGGATTTTACATTCACCGCATAGAAGACATCTTCAATGGCGACCTCGTCCGGTTGGTGGTCGGAAATGATGAGGCTCAAGCGAGTGAAGATGGTAGCCAGTTTCGCGGGGAGCGGCTCGCGAACAGGCAGTTTAATGGCGCCACAGGTCAGGCACAGCAGGTCGCCGGAAGCGGCGAGCTCGATCACACCGAATCCGGTGTATTGGGTTCCGCAGTCAATGCCGAGCACACGCATGGGGAGCAGTGTACTGCTTTCCGGGTTCAGCAGCCAGCTATCGAGTGAGGTGCTGCGCGACGCTCAGCAGCACCGCGGTCGGCGGGCCTTGGAGGCAGCCTGTTCCCGGCAGAACTCCGCGTACGATTCGGGAGAGGACGAGACTCGACGTTGGCGCAGGAATCGGGTGTAGGCGGATTCGTCAAAGATTTCCCGCAGGAAGCAGACGAACAGGGCGGCGGTGCGGGCCAACCAAGCTGTAGGGTTCATCCCTGCTCCTCGGCAAATCTGGTCATCACAAATGGGACTTCCTTTACCTCGGCCTGCTTGTGCCCGGAAATCACACGAATCCACAGCCAAGCCGATTCCAGCAGGATCAGCGTAACCAGCGAGACCAGGATTCCAGTAACCACGGCGTCCAGACGGTCGTTGAAGATGAGGCGGGAGACTTCGTGGCTTGGAACTCCGGCGGACAATTGGCGTGCCTGGGCGAGGAATCCAATGCGCGGGTTGGGATCAAACATCTTGTGCCAGGACGCGGTAAAGGTCACGGCAATCAGCCAGGCCAGCGGGGCCACCGTCACCGGCGCGAAACGGGCTTTGTGCGTTTTCACGATAATGGTAGTGGCCACGCACAAAGCCACTGTCGCCAAAAGTTGGTTACAGATACCGAACAGCGGCCACAAGGAATTGATCCCGCCCAGTGGGTCTTTGACTCCTTGCCAGAGAAAATATCCCCAGGCGCCGACGATCAGCGCGCTGGTCGCGAGAATCGACGGGTACCAACTGGTGCGTCCTAGCGGCTTCCAGAGGTGGCCGAGCGCATCTTGCACCATGAAACGGCCTACGCGCGTGCCGGCGTCCAGCACGGTAAGAATGAACAGCGCCTCAAACATGATGGCGAAGTGATACCAGATGGCCATTACCGCCTGGCCACCCAGACTGTTGGAGAAAATCTGCGCCATGCCAACCGCAAACGCGGGAGCGCCGCCGGTGCGATTGAAGAGCGTCTGCTCACCGACGGCTTGAGCAAGCGCGTGCATGCCCTCCGCAGTAACCGGAAATCCCCAACCGCTGATTGTGGCCGCGGCAGCGTCCGCGGTCTTGCCCACAATCCCCGCCGGGCTGTTGATAGCGAAATACGTTCCCGGTTGCAAAACACAGGCCGCGATGGTCGCCAGAATTGCCACCATCGACTCCGCCATCATTGCGCCGTAGCCCACCATCCGCGTTTCGGTCTCGCACCGGATGAGTTTGGGTGTGGTACCACTGGAGATCAGCGAGTGAAATCCGCTGATGGCTCCACAGGCGATGGTGATGAAGGCAAACGGAAACACGCTGCCGGAAAACACCGGACCGGTCCCATCCACAAACCGTGTTAACGGGGGCATGCGGAGCGTCGGGTGCCAGACGATGATTCCGATGGCCAGCAGTCCGATGGTTCCCAGCTTTACGAAGGTGCTCAGGTAATCCCGCGGCGCCAGCAGCAGCCAAACCGGCAAGGCCGAGGCAGCGTATCCGTAGATGATGATCACAATGGCCAGCGTAGGAGCGGTGAATGTGAACCATGGGGCCGTGATTGCATTCTGCGAGATCCACTGGCCGGCGAGAATGGCCAGGATCACCAGGGCAAACCCGAGCACGGAACTCTCCAGCACTTTGCCCGGCCGCATGCGGCGCACGTAGAACCCCATGAGCACCGCGATTGGGATGGTCATGGCTATTGTGAACACACCCCACGGACTCGATTTGAGGGCGTTCACTACGATCAACGCCCCCGCGCCTAACAAGATCACGATGATGCTCAGCACGGCGACGTAGGCCACAAAGCCGCCCACGCGTCCTATCTCTTCGCGCGCCATCTCGGTGAGAGACTTTCCGTCACGGCGAACGGAGAACAGCAGGATGACGAAATCCTGGACGCAACCACCGAAGACGGCGCCCGCAAGGATCCAGAGCGTTCCGGGAAGATAGCCGAACTGTGCTGCCAGCACCGGGCCGATCAGCGGACCGGGACCGGCAATGGCGGCGAAGTGATGGCCGAACACCACCCATTTATTGGTGGGAACAAAGTCGCGGCCGTTGTCCAGGCGCTCGGCCGGAGTAGCGCGCAGCGAGTCAAGGGCCAACACCCTGGCTGAAATGAACTTGCTGTAGAAGCGATACCCGAGAGCGTAGGTGCAAGCCGCCGCCAGCACCAACCACATGGCGCTGATCTGCTCACCGCGATGCAGCGCGATGGTGGCCACCGCCAGCGTACCGAGAGAAGCCACTATCAGCCAGGCGAGGACTCGGAAGAACTTTGCCATTCTGTGCCGGGGGTGAATTTTAATGTAATCTTGGCTTTCTGCCTAGCCGCCGGGCGCATGACCATGACATCGAGAACCCATCCCGCATGCGTAATGGCGGCGAGCCAGCTGGAGAGTTCCTGACCATGCCGCGAGTCTACCTCTGGCTGGCGATCTGGGCGGTCACTCTCGTCGAGCTAGTTCTGGTCCTGGCGGTGTTTGCCCTGGTCTTCCTGCGATCAGAGTCGAAGCCGACGTCGCCCGCGTTCCGGTCGGCGGAGCGCTGGTTCCGCAAGCTGGCCCGCAGAAAGGCGCTCTCGGTTCTGGCAGTCGGACTGGCGACGTTATTCCTCCGCGCGGCACTGATTCCGGTACTGGGCATTCCGGAACCTTCGGTGCACGACGAGTTCAGCTACCTGCTCGCCGCCGACACCTTCGCTCACGGGCGAATCACTAATCCACCCCACCCCATGTGGATCCACTTTGAAAGCTTCCACATCATTCAACAGCCAACTTATATGTCGAAGTATCCGCCGGCGGAAGGCGTGGTGCTGGCAGTGGGCGAACTCCTGGGGCACCCGTGGATCGGTCAATTGCTGGTCACGGCACTCATGTGTTCCGCTCTGTGTTGGATGCTGCAAGGATGGGTGCCACCAACCTGGGCACTGCTCGGCGGCTGTCTCGCGGTTTTGCGGTTGGGAATTCTCAGCTACTGGATGAACCGATACTTTTGCGCATCCGTGGTTGCGCTGGGAGGCGCACTGGTACTCGGCGCTTTGCCTCGCATCCAGCATCGCTTGCGCATACGGGACGCGCTGTTAATGGCTGTGGGATTGGTCCTACTGGCGACCAGCCGTCCGTACGAGGGACTCGTCTTCAGTATTCCGGTTGCAGTTGCACTACTAATTTGGATGGCTGGGCCGCGGCGGCTGCCCTTCTCCACCGTGTTGATCCGCGTGCTGGCACCGCTTGGCTTGATTTTGAGTCTCGCGGCAATTGCGAATGGTTACTACAACCATCGGGTGACCGGCGATGCGGCTCTGATGCCCTACGAGCTCTGCCAGGCCACTTACGGATATGCGCCGCCGTTCCTTTGGCAGAAACCCGCACGCGAGGCCACCTATCATCATGACGTCATGCGCGGATTCTACGAAACGGAATTCCGTGGCTACGAAGAGAGACGTACGCTTACAGGATTTCTCGACTTCAAGGCAACGGAGTTCCTGCTGGCGTGGGCATTTTTCTTTGGCGCCGCCTTAAGCGTTGGGCCGTTGCTGAGCTTGCCATGGCTCATCCGCGATCGGCGAATGCGTTTCCCTCTGATTGCAAGTTCAGTATTTGTGTTAGGTCTGGCGGGTGAAACCTGGTACTGGCCCCACTACTTGGCGCCTGCCACGGGTCTAGTGTACGTGATCGCGTTGCAGGGCATGCGGCACCTCAAGTTATGGCGCTGGCGTGGCAGGCCGGTGGGAGCCGAGTTGGTGCGAAGCATTCCGCTGATCTGTTGCGCGGTGGTTCTAGTGCGAATTACCAGCATTGTGGCCCTGGCGCCAATGGCGCCTTCAGGGCCACGCGGCGATATGTCCCGGACCGAGATTCTTCACTCACTGCAAAACGCTCCCGGGGAACATTTGATTTTGGTTCACTATAGCCCCAGCCATAGTCCGGATCGCGAATGGGTGTATAACGCCGCGGACATCGATCACGCCAAAGTGGTGTGGGCCCGCGACATGGGCGAGCGGGATAACCGGGAGTTGCTCCTATACTTTCGGAACCGAAAATTCTGGCGCGTGAATCCGGACGAAACACCGACTCAGCTCGAACCTGTATCAATGGCTTCGTCGGAGCAGGACTCAGCCAGTGGTGAGAGGTGACGGTTCATGCGTGCTCTTCTCTCCCAAAGCGCGGCAAAATGCAGACGCGCACCGAACATATAATCCATCGGCCAGGGATATAAATGCAGGGCCGTGAGTTCGGTCGCAACTTGTACATCGAGGGCCTGTCGCAATGCCGCCCAGTTTTCGGCAGCGAGATAGTTGTACGGAAGAGAGACCCCGTGGCGCGCGTTGCCTACGCAATCGATAAATCGCAGCCGCACAGCGGCCCCGGCTCCCTCGAGCACGTGATCCTTCACCACCAGGAAGCGGCGGGAAACTCGTAAGGCCTCTTGCAACAGACACAGCGGATCCCTGGTGTGATGCAAAACGTCAATCAGCATGACTCCATCGAAGCTGCACGCGGGATACGGAAGATTGGTTCCATCAAACAACTTGACCGGCAGCCAGGTCTTCTTCCGCGCATGGACATCCATACCCTCGATTTGAAGATCAGTACGCTTCTTGAGCAGCAGTTGTGCGAGTCTTCCGTCGCCGCAGCCGACATCGAGCAAACTGCAACCCGAAGGAACCAGCGAGGATAGAATTTCGCTGAGACGGCGAATCCGCCTGCCATGCACATAGGCCTCGTGAACTCGCTCGAACACATTCATTTGCGCGCGATGCCCAGAATACTGAGAAAGAAACTGGAAAGAATGATCTCCACGCCCACGGTGACGGAAACGATGACAGCCGCTACCAAGCGCACTAACACCACTGGGTTCATGGGTCCGAAACCGGCCCGGTTCCACAGGTAAAAGGAATACACCGCGATGCAGACTCCGGCCGTCAACAGCGCACCACCCGCCAGCAGTCCTTTCTCGAGGTTGAATACGCGGAAAGCGCGTGTCAGGCGCGGATCCTCGGGGAGAAGGCCTTCGGTGATGCCGAACACCTTGGTAAAGAATGCGAAGATCACAGCCTGAGATCCGGCAAGGATGGCTACTACGCCATACAAGAGAGTGTGAATGTCCAGGACACTGTGCCCTACTCTCCTCGGGCCAGGCAAGAGCCACGTTGCGGTCGCGATGCCAACAATAATAAGACTCAGTCCGGGATACAGGAATAACCAACGCGGACTGTATAGCAACAAGAAACGCAGGCCTCTGAAGCCATCATGCCAGGTGCGCAGATGTGACCTTCCCACGCGGCCGTCGGGCGAGAGCGTTGTGGGAACCTCGCATACCGGCATGTTGAAGAGCGCTGCCTTTACCACCATCTCACTGGCAAACTCCATTCCGGTTGTGCGGAGGCTCATGTTCTCATACGCCGTCCGGGTGAAACCACGCAAGCCACAATAAAAATCGTGGCAGTTGGCCCGGAAGAAAAGACGTCCGATTGCGGTCAGCATGGGGTTTCCCAAATATCGATGCAGCGGGGGCATAGCGCCGGGTCGTATGCCACCTTGGAAACGGTTGCCCATGACTAAGGCGTAACCAGACCGCAGTTTATCCACGAAGAGAGGGGTATGGGAGAAGTCATAGCTGCCGTCGGCGTCGCCCATCACAATGTATTTGCCTCGCGCAGCAGCAATACCGCCCATCAACGCGCTCCCATAACCCCGGCTCTCGACCGCCACAACCGTGGCTCCCAAAGCTTCCGCGATCTCGCGGGAGTTGTCGCTGCTGCCATTGTCGGCCACAATGATTTCACCGGAAATATTGTTTGCCAGGAGAGTCTTCCGAACTTGTTCGATGCAAACCCCGATGGTGGCGGCTTCATCGAGACAGGGGAGTACGACGGAAAGTTCGGGTGTCTCCAGCGGCCCGGCACCGCCAAGTTCAGATGTTAACGGCGACGTGGACGACATAACCTCTTTTCCTCTTCCAGGTGCCATTCTTCGATGGCCCGTGCGCGCCAGCCGTGCCACGCGCCAGTTATATCACGGAGATCGCCGGTTGGCTGGTATCATGCGACTCTACTTTGATCTATACGTTGTCATTCTATCGAGCCAAGCGCAGGTCTCGGGACAGCACATTTCGCCAAGCCATGAAGCGGATTGAGAATAACTCGCTCAGACAGTTCACGGATTGGCAGGTTCGCTTGTGGAAGAGTACGGTCGTATACGGTCGGCCAGCCTGGGTCTGGGGAATTATCGCGATTGGGGCGTTCCTGCGCACCGCTCAGTATTGGTGCGGCAGATCTTTATGGAATGACGAAGCTGAGTTCGCACTGAATATTCTGCACCGACCCTTCGGAGGCTTGTTTTCGCCCCTGCAGTATCATCAGGGTGCCCCAATCGGATTTCTGCTGTTGGAAAAGCTGGCGACTGTACTCGGAGGCAAAGGCGAAATCGCGCTCCGGGCAGTCCCTTTCATCGCGGGCGTCGTGGCGCTCTTGGTGTTTTATGACGTGGCTAAGTTGTATTTGTCGCCTGCGGCCGTGCCGATCGCCCTTACTCTGTTCTCATTGAGCAGGAGTCTTGTTTACTACTCCTCCGAGGCGAAACAATACTCGACCGATGTTCTGGTCACGCTAATTCTCCTACAATCGGTATATAGACTTCGGGAGGTACCTCTGAGCTTGCAAGAGTTGGTTGGAATCGGCGCGTTGGGAGCTGTTGGAATCTGGTTTTCCCATCCTGCCAGCTTTGTGCTCGCGGGGGCGGCCGCCGTCCTCATTGTCGACAATTTGGTGCGACGCAACACGAGGGGGCTGGGAGGAATGATTTGGGTATTCGCCGCCTGGGTTGTAAGTTTCGGCGTCTGCTATGTGGTCTCGCTACGTGCTCTGAGCCACGACGATGCGTTGCTGGAATACTGGCATGGCAATTTCGCCCCTCATGATCTGTCCTCGATCGTTCCGTGGGCGAGCTATAACTTCTTAGCAGCCTTCGAAAACCCTGGGCCATTGAACTCGATAATGGGCGCATGTTTCTTCGTTGCCGGTTGTGGGAGACTGCTTCGGGGCAGCATACTCCGTTTCAGTCTTCTTGCCACGCCTCTGCTGGCGTTATTTCTCGCATCAGTGTTGCACCTTTACCCTCTATACGGAAGACTGCTGCTGTTTCTTTGCCCGATTCTTCTTCTCCTTGTCTCTGAGGGGGCAATCTGGGTTTACAACGCGACCCAGCCGCTGTCGCCGGTATTGGGAGCCGCGCTGATTGCGTTGTTGCTGGCCAAACCCATTTATCTTGCGGCCGACACACTGATTCATCCCATCCACGCGGAAGACATTAAGGCTGGCGTTCGTTACATTGAGTCGCGTCAATGGCCAGGAGATCGCTGGTACGCGTACTACGGCGCCAAGTATCAACTCGCCTACTATGCCGAAGTCTACGCGTTGCCCCTGACCAATGTGCTGATTGGTTCCGACTGCGGGACGGACAAAGCCTGCTACGGCTCAGACGTAAACCCTCTTCGTGGCAGCTCTCGTGTTTGGGTCCTTTTATCGCATGTCCTGCCGCACGACGGCGGAAACGAAGGAAGTCTCTTGCGCGAGCAACTGGACATGATCGGTACTCGAGTGGACGGGTTCGACGATACCGGCGTAACCGTTTACTTATACAATCTCGATCATCCGGCGACAATTGTACCGAGTGATCGTTGACGATGGACAGGAGCCTCGGCAAAACTATGCTGTGAGGCGCAAGCGTCCGACGAGCACTTGGACTAGGGTGACACTGGCGTACGCTGCCAGCAGCAATATCACGGGTTCGGCGGGATGACGATACCAACCGTCGTTGTGGGTGAGGTAGTAGACAAAAGGAAACATCACCATCACGGTGGAGTACGGCGCAACGACCAGGGCTTTCCGCCGCGGAGCCAGGAATATCCCAAGCCATGCCGATAAGCTCACCAATATCCAAACCGACCCATCGGGCGCGGTCCAGAACCGATAGAAACGATGGGCCGAAAGGCGCAAGAAAGACCCCGGGTGCTGACGAATGAACTGCGTCGCGATCTGACGTTTGGTGTCCATGAAACCCACCTCTCCCAAGCGGCTGTAATCCACGACCATGCGTTGGAAGTCCTCGCCATTCAAACGGGCTTCGCCCTCGTGGTTCCCGATCCACAACTCGAGCCCGAAATTGTCGCGGACTGGCATTAGGCGGTGGAAGACTTCATAGTTGCGGATCGTCCACGGGAGCAGGGCGAAAATGAAAATTCCAACCGAGGAGATGAGCAGGGTGCGGCAGGATCGCCCATTCGACCGATAGCTGAGCCACAACCAAATCCAGAAAAATGGGAACACCGAAAGCAGAGTGGTGTTGGTAAGACCAGTCACTGCCGCCAGAAAACCGAACAGCAACCATAGCACCGCGCTTGGCGCTTTCAGCTTGGGTAACATCACCAGAGCAAGCAGCAGCAGTAGAGCGGACAAGCTGCTCTCCCAAAGGCGCACCGCGACTGCGGCTTCGTACATCCAACAAGCCCAAACCCAGGCCGCCAAGACACCGACTAGTGAACCGAAATCACGTTTCCCCAGCCGCAGAATCATTACTGCCGTCGCGCTGGATAACACGGCGTTAAGACCCACCACAATCAAAAGAGAGCGATAGCTGTAGGCCCCCGCCAGCTTAAAGATTCCAGCAATAAGAAATGGATAAACCGGCGGTTGTTGAGCAGTGGGGGCCAGCGGTGTGTTGGGCCAAGGAGAGCTGTAGCCGAAGCCGGACACCACGGCCCAGGCAATTCGCGAGGGTTCGTTGTAACGGTAGAAATATTCCCAGGCCTTTTGCGGAAGCAGCTGCGATAGCATCCAAACTCTGATGGTCAGTGCGACCAGAAAAACTACACCTGGGGATTCTGCGATTCGCAAAGCAGTGCGGGGCACGGTTGCCATGGGTGCCACGCATTGTAGCAGCGGTGGTTCCCGATATGGACACGCCTACTTCGCGAAAAGGAAACTCAGCGCCTCGGGAAATCGCTTGCCCCATTCCCTTTCATTGTGTGCGGCACCGACATCGATCCTCACTCTTAGCCGGTCGTCTCCCAGGCCTGCGCGGTGAATAATTCCCTGCAGTTCGCGCACATCCTCGACTACTTGCCGGTCTTTGTCGTCACGCCCAGCCTCGCGGGTTCCTATTCCGATGACGATTCTCTGGGGCCACTGCCGAAAGTAGTGGCTGTATTTCAATATTCGCCGGTTGGATATGAACAAAGATGGGCTCTCCAGCAGCAGGCGGCTGAAGCTGCCGGGACGGTCCATCGCAGTGTAGAGCGAGATGAGAGCGCCCAGCGAGGAACCGCCCAAGCCGGTGTTTTCCGGCCCGCGCGCGATCCGGTAACGCTCATAGACGAACGGCATGACTTCGTTCATCAGGAAATCTGGGTAGCGTCTGCCTTGAGGTCGTAAGACCGGCGGACTGAAAGAACGGTACGGAAGGAATTCCTTGATGCGCTCGCCCTGGGCATTGTCGATCCCAACGATGATCAGCGGTGAAACTTTCCCTTCTCGAATCAGCCGATCGGCAGTTTCGTCCACTTGCCACTCCACGCCGGCGAACGCGGTCGCAGGGTCGAACAGGTTCTGCCCGTCATTAAGGTAAAAGACAGGATAGTGACGCGTCGCGTTCTCCGGCGCATCATAGTCGGGCGGCAGCCAGATGCGCAGCAGTCGCTTGTTGCGATAAACGCGGCTAGGGAATTCGTGCAAGCGAAGGCCGCCCACCACCGACGACGCGCCGACAGACGCCGGCCGTTCCGGCTTCGATTCCATAAGTCGGTCCGAGGACATGTGGGGTCAAGAACGCCGCATGGCACTTGCCACCAAAAATGATGAAAGCCCGGTAATCAAGATCATCAGAGAAAGAGATGAAAGGCAAAGGATGCACCAGGTGGCCAGCACGAAAGCTTCGACGTACGTGAGGTATAGAGCAAAGCTCAGTCCCGCCACGGACGCAATCAGCAGCATCGCTGGCGCTTCGGACTTTGCACGATACACCGTCGCCAGCCCGAGCAGCGCGGCATATCCAAGAATGCCAATGAGAGCATCCGGCACTCCAAGAATAGTGGAATAAATGCTGCGGTTCACGATGTCGCAATTGAAGCTCTCGCCAAAATCACAATAGTTGGTCTGGGAAGTTCCGTAGTGGTGGTGCAGCGAGACTGACGACACCACGATCCCGGCCAATGCCAGGGTCGCAACGGCCATAAACACCTTCCGCACGGCGTTGGTCATGAGCGCGTCGGTCATGGCAGGGGGCATCCGGTTGCCTCGCCCAGGAACTCGAGCGGGTGATCGCCTTCGACCCTAGCGCCGTCGGCAAAAGTCCAAGTGGGGAAATGCTTAACCGCAGCGTCAATGCAGACCTGTGCCTCGGCCTGCGAACCTTTGATTCCGCATTCCACGTAGGGGGCGTACTGAAATGAGGAACCGAACCTTTCCTTTTGATCGGCACAGTGCGGACACCAATAGGCGCCGTACATCTTTGCCCCTTTTGTGCCCAGACACTGAGCGAAAGCATCCATACGGCTGTTTTGCTTATGCCGCAGGAGAAAGTAAAGCCCCGCACAGACGCCGACGACGGCCACAACCGTGACGATTTTGAGCGCTAATGTGTTGGGCTGAGTATTCGGGGCCCGATCCTGCTTGCGTTTTTTTCTCGCGTCTGACATGGCAATAGTTTTTATACCACGACGTTGAGGGCCGATGGCAGCACATCCAGGATCTGACACTGGATGCTCATCACTTCTCCGTCCACCATTACATCGACTGGCCCTTCGAGTTCGAAGTCAATGCGCCTGGCGGCGTGACGCTCTGCCAGCGGATGGTTGATGTGAGTGCCGTCATACAGAGTCGATAGCTTGCGGACTAGTTCGATTCTGCCGATCGGTCCCCAGCGCACGTATTCGATCAGCCCGTCGTTCACTTCCGCATTGGGCGCGATCATCATGGTGCCGCCGGTGAACTTGCTGTTGTTGAAGGTTAAAAAGAGACACGGCCGGCGATCGATTTCTCCTTTCTGATTGATGAGCAGAGGAAAAGGACGGCGGCGCATGCGACTTAGTGAAATGAAAATGGACGCCTGGTATCCTAGTTCACCCCACGCGAGGAAACGACGCGCGCGCAGGGTGGCGACATCGGCCGCGAAACCCACGCTCAGAAGATTGATGTAATGGATCACGCCGCCTGCATGCTGCATTCGCAAAACGTCGCAGGCCTGGGACCGCCTGGCCAGCAGCGCTTCGATGGCATGTTCCACTCCGCGATCAGTGAATTCGCGTAGGAACGAGTTGCCGGTACCCAGAGGAAGAAACGCGAGCGTGGGACGCGGGCCCGACGTGGCTTGAGGAAAGAGTCCATTAACAATTTCGTAGGATGTTCCGTCGCCACCTACGGCGATGAAGTGGCTGCGGCCTTGGGCGTAGGCATCGCGGGCGATCTGGATGGCGTGCCCAGGCCCTTTCGTCTCGACGACTTCGACGGAGACGCCGCCGGCGCGAAGGCGGTCGAGCGCCGGCCTTACCAGTTTGCGACAGCGCCCGCCGCCAGCGGCGGGGTTCACGACTGCCAGAAACGTCTCAGTCACAGTTCACTCACCGCGGTGGAACGGTCTAGATGTTCGCCGAGTTCCTCGGCGAGAAGGTTCCGTTTGATCTTCATGGACGCAGTGCGGGGAAAGTCCTCGCTCCAGATCGCGTATCCGCCAACGCGCTTGAAATCAGGCAGCTTTCGGTTGCGGGCGACTATATCGGCCTTCAGGCGGTCGTCAAACTCCTGATTCTGATCCAGGCGTAATACTAGAACCAACGCTTCGCGGCCCAATTGCTTGTCCGGCCAGATGTAGTTAGCGGCAAATACACAATATTCCTTTACCGGGAGGCCGTCGAAAACGGTCTCAACGTCCTCAGGATAAATGTTCTTGCCGCCTTCGGTGACGATCATGTTTTTCTTGCGACCGAACAGTTGCAAATGACCAATACCGTCAAAGCGGCCCAGGTCGCCGGTCAAGAGCCAGCCTTCTACGATGGTCCCCGCCGTCAACTCAGGATCGTCAAGGTAGTAGGCCATAATTGTCTTGCTGTGCGCGGCCACCTCGCCGATTCCGTCGGCATCGGGATTAAGAATGCGCAACTCAACCCCGGGCAGAGGCTTGCCCACGGTATCCGCGCGGAAAGGTCTGAAGTCGTTGAGCGTGAGCGATGTGCCTGCTTCGGTGAGGCCGTATCCGTTGGCCACGGGGATGCCGAGATCATAGAAGAATTGCAGAGTCGACGGCTCGATGAATGCACCGCCGGTGAACATCGCCAGCAGTTCCCCACCAAATCCCTCGTGCACCTCCCGCAGCAACCTGCGGCTGCGCTGAATGTTCAGCCGCTTGCGGGCAAACGCTCGGTTCAGCGAAATCATCCGGTTGAGCAGGAAACGTTTTACGGACGAAAGTTCCTGGAACTTTGCCTTCAACCCCCGCTCCAGATTCTTAAGCACCATGGGGACCAGGCTGACATAGGTGATCTTGTACTTCACGAAGGCGTCGCGCACGAAGTCCGGCCGCAGAGTGCGCAAGTGAACCACACAGGCGCCGCACACAAATGGTCCGATAAATCCGACCATGAAATCGATGGCGTGATTCGTAGGAAGGATGCTTAGGTAGCGCACACCGGGCCAGAACGGATACCACGCGGTCAGCGACTTGCACTGTTCCAGATAGTTTTCGTGGGTGAGAACGCATCCCTTGGGACGGCCACCCGTGCCCGAGGAATACACAATGCAGGCGATATCGTCTCGTTTGCAGGATAGGAATTCCGGCTCGCCTTTGCGACGGAATTCCTCCCACCGGAATGCGCCTGCGAGGTCGGCACCCAGAGGCGCCTCCGTCACCAAGACGGTCTTGATTTGGTTGTGGAAAAACTCTGGGGCATGCGTGATCGCCCGCCAGAGATGGTACTCAACCACCAGAAACTTCGCACGAGAGTGCGTCAGGAGTTGCAGGTGCTCGGTTGCAGTGAGTTTGTAATCCAGCGGAACCACTACGCCACCGATGTGAAAGACAGCGTAGGCGGAAATCAGCCATTTGGACTGATTGGTCATGATGATGGCGGCGCGGTCTCCGGGTTTGAAATCCGCGTCCTGCAGCGCGCGGGCTAACGGCCTGGCGGTTTCCTTGAAGTCGGAGTAAGTAAGGCGCGTCTTCTCCCGGTTACGGTCCGACTCGATCAGGCAAACTTCGTCGGGCCAGCGCTCCAGCGCATCGCGCAAGGCCGCGCCTAGGCAACTGTACTGGTCAAGATTGAGCATTAAACATCTATTTCACCACAGAGACACGGGGGGTCGGAGAAAAGCTAGTGACCAAGTCATTACTCTCCGTTCACAGCCTGGCTTGGATGCGGCTCGCCAAGGTACGGAAATCCGAGACACCTTGTAGTTCGTAATCCGGCAACTCGATTCGGAAGTGGTTTTCGAGCTTGGTCAGCAGATCTAGGGCTTGCAAGCTGTCGATGCCCAAAGTCTTGAAAAAGTCATCGTCGGGAGTGAGCCTCTGCCGCGGCACGTTGAAGTGGGCGGCTGCAAGTGTGAGGATTTCATCGAGGGTCTTGTCGGTCATTGTCATGTGCATCGCATGTCCTCATGAAGGCGTTTCACGGCAAGTAAGGTAACGCGTCGGTACTTTCCACGAACTTGCGCAGGCCGGCTTCCACCGCCGGCCGGCTGAAAAGCTCGCAGAATAGATCGACTTCCTGCTTCAGTTCTTCATAGGGAATCACTTTGATGAATTTCTTCGCCGCTGCGGCTGTCGCCCGGTCGAATTTACTTAGTTGCGCGGCGGTCGCGCGCGCTGCCCTCAAAGCTTCGCCTTCACCCACCACCTGGCTGACCAAGCCAATCTGCTGTGCTTTGGCGGCGTTGAAACTGCGGCCGGTCAGAAGAAGGTCGCGGACCACTGAATTGCCCAGATCACGTTTCAGCCGTGGGATACCGCCAAAGCTGGGAATCAGCCCTAGCCGCAGCTCGGGAAAACAAAAGCGCGCCATCTTGTCGGCGACAATCAGGTCGCAGGTCAAAGCCAGTTCGAACCCTCCACCAAACGTAACGCCATGCACCGCTGCAATGGTTGTAAGCGGCGATGCGTCAATTGCATTCATCACCGCGTGAATGCGCTCCACGTAGTGGCGCACTCCTCTTAGGGCGTCTGCTTGGGCCATCTCCCTCGAGCGGCGATACAGCTCCCGCAAGTCGGCCCCGGCGCAGAATCCAGGCTTGAGTTCGCTGTAGATGATAAGCGCGTGAGCCTCGGTCTCGATTGGTCTCAGGGCCGCAACAAAACTTTCGAGTTCGGCAATCGTGGTGGAACCGATCTCATTGCAGGGCTGGCGGTGCAGCGCCAGCTCAAGGACGCTGTCTTTCACCTCCCACGAAAGTGTTTCACCTTTAAATTGATTCATGCCGCTAAACCGCCTGCTTCACCGCGTACATCTCTTCGATCACGCCCTTCAACCGGGTGGCGATAAGGTCGCGCCTAAGTTTTCCGTTTGCCGTAAGCAAGCCATTCTCGATGGAAAAAGGCTCGGCGTGAATGTGGAATACCCGAATCTGTTTGTAGTGTGGCATGGCAAGATTCACCGCGTCCACCGCAGCCTGCGCCTGCTGGGGCGCCATCGCGCCGGTAAATATCACCGAGAGGTAGCCTCGCCCGTTGCCCACCAGCACCGCTTGCTGCGCTCCCGGCAGGTTTTGCAGTAGCTCGTCTTCAATTGGCTCAGGAGCAATGTTGTGACCGGAGCCGAGGATTATCAAATTCTTCATACGGCCGATGATCTTCCAGTTTCCGCTAGCGTCCGCTTCGCCCTGATCGCCGGTGTGAAACCAGCCATCGCGCAACGCCTCGGCGGTCTCGTGGGTGCGGTTCCAATATCCCGGGAAAACATTGGAACCGCGCACGATGATCTCACCGTTTTCACCCAGCTTCATTTCGATCCCGCGGATCGCAGGCCCTACCCGGCCGGGTTCGACTTGGTGCGGGTCATCCATAGTGCAGATAGCCGTAGTCTCGGTCAGTCCGTAGACCTGGAGCACGGGGATACCTAGCATCATGAAGTATTGCTGAGTTTCGACGCTGAGCGGGGCGGACCCGCAGATCAGCGCTTTCAGATTCGAGCCAATCATTTTCTTGCGGATGGTGGGGAAAACGGCGGATTTGGCACAGGCCAACCAAATCGAATCCGCGAAGCTCGGCTTGTGTTCCTGCTTTCGCATCCATGCGGATTTGGCTTTCCTGTAAATGGTGTGCACGATGCCGCCAGTCTTCCACAGTTGTTCGTCGACGGCTTTGCGCATGCGTTCGAGCAGTTGCGGAACATTCAAAAAGTAGTCGGGAGCGGCGGTTCGAATGTCGCCGGCAAGTTTAGTCAAGTCGGTGTTGAGGGCGAGTTGGCTCCCGCGTAAAAGGCAGGTCAGCAGCATGATCCACGAACCGGCGAAGCACAACGGCAGATAGTGGAATACGCGATCCTGGCCGGGACGCTTCTCCACTCCGGGACGCTTCTCCACTAGTGTGTCGAGCCGTTCCGAAGTACAGCCAAGCATGTGCCCGATGTTCCCGGCGGTGAGCATCACCCCCTTGGCTTCGCCTGAGGTCCCAGAGGTGTAAACGATGCTGACGGGATCGGACTCCTCGATGAGTGAAGCCGCGGGGTTGCCGGTCTTGGTGGCCAGAATATCAGCGAACAAATGCCGCGGCGGTGAATCCGGCCATTCCTGCACGATCCCATCTCGCAAGGCGGCATCTCCGCAGCAGATCAGCGCGGGCTCACAGTCCTTCATCATGACAACGAGTTCCGAGGGAGCCTGGCGCGCGTAGAGCGGAACGACGATCGACCCCTGCGCCATGATGGCAAGGTCGACGGCCACCCAATCGATGCTGTTGTGACCAAGGAGTGCGACACGGTCGCCCTTCTTTAGGCGTTGGGAGGCGAGGAAAGTACGGGCCTTCGTAATTCTCTCCAACAGTTCGCGGCCTGTGATAGCGGGATTGTGGCCGTCTCGTAATTCGCGTACGAAGACGGCATCAGGTGAGGTTTCAAGCCGCGCGAAAATGTCATCGAGAAAGCTCACGTGTGGAGGTCCCTGTGGAGTTCCGTCAGCTGTAGGCCTCAACCAAACTCTTCAGAGCTGTGCTCATCGGCGCAAGGTAGTCTTCCCAACTCCATTCGCCCTTGCGGGTGGGAAACTCCGGGTAGCGCCGCTGAACTTCTTCTTCGAAGTACACACCCATGCGCGCCATCACTTTCAGATTGCGCACTACCGTGCGCCCGATGGCTTCGGCGATGCGTTCTCCATCGGTAGCCAGCTTTTCGAGCGCGGCTAGAAGTTTGGGCTGGAGATCGGCGTCGTCCACGTTCATCAGCAAATCCGGGTGGCCGCGCTCGTGCATGAGGTTGCGAATGCGCTCATCCATGGTGATGCCCACCGATGGCACCAGCCCCGGCATTGAGGTCACGATTCCGTGATAACGCGAAGACGCCATCATGTGACACGCGCGCAACACACTCACCAGTTCGTAGATGTTGTACTCCTCGGAAGTCAGCACCGGAACACCACCCAGTTGCTCGGAGATGCGATTCGCCGGACGGGCATCAAGGCGTTCGGTCGCGACCATGACCACGAAAACTTGGCGCTGTTTGCGAAAGGCGTCCACGGCTTTGGCGATCGCCGTGAGGTAGCTCTCATAAGCGCGCGTGGCGTCCGGCCCCGAATTGTGAAAATATGGCCCGCGGTAGTGCTCTTCTTTATAGGCCCCGGTCAAGCTGTGGATAGCCAGTTTCGCAACCGAGGCTTTCACCGGCCACTCGAAAGGATTGATGGGACACACTGCCAATACCGGCGTTTTGCCGTCCCATCCCACCCCGCGCAGAGTTTTCTGTCCGTACTCGGCGGGATGCGGCTCGAAAGTCCATGCTGTATCCGTTCCCAACTCAGTTGGAACACCCAGCTCGCGCAGTACGGTTCGCGACTCTTCGTTGCGCGTGATGATTAGCGAGTTCTTGCAGAAACGTTCGCACATCTTGCGCACCAGCGGATCCATATGCCCGGCCTCAGCGCCGTAGCCCACCGAGAGCTTATTCTCTGCCGCCGCTATTCCCAACGATCCAATCATCATGGTGGTGAGTGCGTTGGCGAACTTGCTCTTGAACATGGAGCCTTCGCAGGCAACAACCCCATGGTGTTTGGGAACTTCGCGAGCTAGGAACGGCGGGAAAATGTCCGGAAGCCGCACCTGGGTGGTGCCTTCGAAATAGCCGCGGGAGCGCTCGAAGTTAAAGGTCATCGCGCTGAAATCCACGTTTTGTGCCCCGAGAATGTGCCGGATCTGCCGCAGCATTTCCTCCACGCGCGCGTCCGATCCCATGTTGCGCGTGCCGTTATACCCGGCGAAGAGGAGTTTGAGTTTTTCTCCGGGGTGCCAGGGCCTGCCCCTACCCAACATCCACGCGGCCTTCGATTTCTCAATGGAGGCGCTGACCCACGCTTCAAGAATGAAGTCCATCATGCCGCGGTGCCTCCGGCCTGCGCCGGCCAGTCCTGGTAACGATAACTGAACTTGCCCTCGCGGCTGAACTTAAGCAGCGGAAAACTGTACTGTGAGAAAGGTACCGGCTTGCGTCCGAGTTCAGTGGTCACACGAGCGTTGTCGAACACCGTGTTCCACAACAGATACGGCATGAACACCTTCATCAGTGAAGCCCCACGCGAGATGGGGCCGCGGAAGGTCGACAAGGTGTTCACGATACTGGAGAACGGCCGCTCCAACATCGGCAGAAAGATTGGCCCGCGCTTTTGCCGGGCGGCAGCCAAAGCGTTGGTCAGTTCGCGAAAAGTCTGAGAGTCTTTGCCGGAGGAAAGATGATAGACATCGTATTGCGCCTGTGGCTTCTGATGCAGCGTGGCAATAGCATCGGCTACAAAATCAACGTTCACGATGTCGATCTTGTCATCAGGACGGAAAGGGAGCATCGGTAGTCCCGCCAGAAAGACAAAAGCCCTCACCATGTCGAACTGCGTGGTCTCGGCGCGGCGGCTATCGCCGAGCACGATGCTGGGCCGGAAAATCGTAATCGGGACTTCGGGGAGCAACTGGCGAATCATGTGCTCGCAGAATTTCTTGGTACGGGCGTAGGGATCGTAGTCCGAGCGCTCCCAATCGATGGACTTGTTTTCGGTGACAACTTCGTCCTGCCGCTTCCCTGCAACCGCCACGGTACTTACGTGACTAAACCGGCGCATGCCGTGATAGTGATGCACTCGCATGGCCAGTTGCAGCACTTCTAACGTGCCGCGCAGATTCACATTCAGGCAGCTCTTTTCTGACTTGCGATTTAGCGACGCGGCGCAGTGAATCACGGAATCGCTGGTGTGGATGAGCCGGTCGTAGTCGTCGCGGCTGAGGCCGAAGCGTTCTCCGGTCAGGTCACCGCGGAAGATCCTGACCCGGGTCTGCAAATGCTCATAAAAACGTGGGAAGTCGAGATGCAACTGCAAGGCCTGCCAGAGGCGCAGTTCGGCCTCGTGCGCATCCCGCGCTCGAATCAGCACATTCAGGGATGCGCCATGCTGCTCGAGTAAATTGGCGGCAACATGGCCACCGATGTAGCCGGTGGAGCCGGTCAGGAATATCGCCACGTTGCCCCGTTGGTGCCGGTTTTGGCGGTAACGTCGCCCTCCGCCTCGGCAAGGTGAAAGTTGCGCGCGGGTCGCGCTTCCAGCGGACGCCCCTCGATGAGAGGATATGTCCACCGCCGCAGCGCTGGCACATGAATATTGATCCAGAACTCCCACCAGTCGATGGCAGCGGTGTTGTAGCCGAAATCCGCCTGCTCTTCGGACACCAGCGCGTAAGCCAGCTTCTCGACGTTCTCAGCGATGAAATCGTGCTCGTTCAGCAGAATGAACGGCTCAAAGAGTTGAATCAGTTTTTCGACCTTCTCGAGATTGCGCTGGGTCCGCGCCAAGGGCGTCTTCTTCAGCGGGAAGGCCGACATGATGGTCTGGATGGACTTAATGATCGCTTTCTGGGCGGGCGCCGACATGCGCTGATAACGTTCCTTCGAGACGGGAATCGCGTCAAAGCGCAGCCGCAGCCAGTATTCCAGACCTTCCTGCGCCCGGTAGTGTTTGCGATGAGCAAGAGAAGTGAGTTCGATGGACCGCCGCATGTCGCAGGGATTGGTGACCGAAGCGGCGAGCTGATAAACCGGGTCGTGGCGGCGTTCCATGATTGCCGCTGCAATCAAGGTCATGCCGGCGCAAACCGAATCTACCGGAATCAAGTCCAGCCGCTTGCGCTCGTTGGACGGTAGCTGGCGGAAATACGTCCCCAGTAGGTAGGAAAGCGAAGCTGAAGTGTTAATGCCTTCATTCCATCCCCGGAACGGCTTCTCGATCGAGGTTTCGACGATGGCCGGCCGAACGATTGCAATCGGCAGGCCGGCCCCGTATTTGGTCAACAACGACTCGGCCAGCCCCTTGGTGAGAGTGTAAGTATTGGGCCAGCCCAGCTCCAGCGCCCGCTTGGTTCCAGCTTCGGTCAGATGATTGCGGAGCCAGCGCACCCGGTTCTTGCGAACCTGGTTTTCGAGCGCTGCACCCTGGAGGTCTTTGGCGGCGTGTTCCTTCCGCAATGCTTGTTGCCGGAGTTCTCCCGTAACTTCGCCACCTTCGGCGCGCTGCTCGGCGTCATCGATCAACCGGCGCAGCGCTTGCCATTCGCGTTCGGCGTCGTAGCCCGCTATGGCGTTGGGTACGTAGTTCGGCCGTATTCTCTCGCTGACGCGCCCATCCTGCCCTCCTGCGACGTAGCAGGTGGAAAGATGCAATAAACCCGCATGATCGGATTGGCGGACAAACTCGAGCACGTTCACGGCAGCGTCGACGTTGGTCAGCAGCGCGTCCCGCAGGTCGGGATTGAAATCCGTGAGCCCCGAGCTGTTGATGATCAAGTCGAGATTCTTGCGCAACCTGTCGCCGACCGCGGGAGAAAGGCCAAGGCCGGCCTGGGAAACATCGCCTTCAACCACTTCGACGCGTTCAGCGAGGAAACGCGACAGCCCCGAGCCATGCCGCGCCCACAGGGGATCAAAGACAGGTGAGTCCTCTATCAACTTCTCGAAGCGGCGCTGTGCTGGGTTCGACTTCTGCCGCCGGATGAGCAGATAAACTCGGCCGGTCTCGGGCAAATCCATCAACGTGTTCACCAGCCAAACTTTGCCGATGAATCCGGTCACGCCAATGAGCATGATTTGTTTCCCAGCAAAAGCGGCGCGCACGGAGAGAGGCTGGGCTTGTCGCGGACCGTCAAAGTGAACGATGGGCCGAGGTGGGGCTGGCACTTGGCGGCTGGACGGAACCACGGCAGAGTGCAGCTGCTCAATCGTGGCAAGGTCAAGATCACGAATCAGCTGTTCAGGGCTTCGTTGCCCATCCGGGCCTGTTCCGGTGATGCGGGCGAAAGCCCCGCGTGGCCGAATCACAGGGTCCAGCAGCCTCCCGGTCGCCATGCCATCGCGGAACTCCAGGCGGTTGGCAACGATCCACTGCACACCCAGATGCCGAGCCAGCGGGCGCATGATGTGGTCCAGCCCCTGGCTTACCAGGACGATGTCCTGCCGCGAATTCATCAGCGCCTGAAGCTGGCGCACCCCCTCCGGCTTGAGTTGAGGCTTCAGGTTGTACTGGAAGTATTCTTCGCCCAGTAAGTCGAGGCGATCGCGGCTGACACGTCGAAGCACGCTATACACAACGCGGGTGGCAAATTCCCGGTTCAGCGCATACAGGAAGGGACGCAAGACAGCCATCAGAAAGACCAAGCCGCGCCGGGTCCAGCGTTCTGAAAAAGTCTGGAGATTCCAAGTGAAGAACGCGATCGACCGGACGGTGGTCAATTCGAGCAGGCTGCCCTCCACCCGCCAATTCACGGGGTCATCATGGCCGGGGCCGCCAGGATTTTCTAGGGACGGTTTCAAAGGTTTTTGCTTCCCGAGACACGCACTCTCGAGCCGACAAGAGAAACGAAAGTCCTTATTGTAAACAATCGCGGTCAAAGCGCGAAGCCGCTGTCATCGGAAACGGCGAAGTGCCAAGGATACATCGGGTTAGCAACCAGACGATCCAGGGGAGGAATCACCTCCTTACGAATAACTGCTCACTTCTCGTACTTCTTCTCCAACCCATTTCGTGAATTCGTTACGCTGAATTTCCCGTCGGAGCCGGCTTCGACCTCGATGCAGTGCCCGTCTGACCGTTCATCGACATTGGCAATCGAGGACTGCGCCGCGTTGTGAGCTTGGTCCGAGTCGATCGCATAGTGCAATTGCCATAGATCGGCAAGGTCCGGCGAGTCGTGGATAATCTGCCACGCCTCGGGGTTGCCACCTTTGTGTGAACCGTTATTGATCACGGCCACTCGCGGATGCAACGCCCATACCAGCGCCCTGGGATTGTCGGGATGACCTCCATGATGCGTTGCCAAATAAAGATCGGCCGTGCCGATCAGGTTGTTGGGGCAAACTAACTCCAGCTCTTTTTTTTCAGTCAGGTCGCCCAGATCCAGAAAGCGGAACTTGCCGTAGGAGATCAGCACGCCCAGCGAACGTGAGTTCTCGCTGGCGTCGTCTGGGGGTTGTTTCTCCGACGCACAGTAGATGTTGGCTTCCCCGGCGCCGGGTAAGGGGTCGGTGATTAGGTCGCCCGCAGCAGCTACGACCTGCAGTGTGATGCCCTTAATCGGCACGCCCTCGCCCGGTCTCAAGACGGCGCGCACGTTATGTTTGATTGCGGCAACATAATCAGCGTAGCTTCTCTTGGCAGCGTCAGAGTCTTCCTGGTTCTCGCCGTGATCAACGAATACACCGACTTTCATCTTTTTCAGCAGGTCAGCCACGCCGCCGACGTGGTCCTGGTGGTAATGAGTGATGAACACGTAGTCGATCTGTTTGATGCCCGCAGCTTTGGCTGCCTGCAAAATGCGGTCTGCGTCACGCTCGCCTGCAAAGCCGGTGTCGATAAGTACCGACTGCTTCGCTGGGGTCACAATCAGAGTAGACTGCCCACCCTCTACATCAATGAAGTAGATTCGCAGCGGCTGCTGTGATCTGGCCAGCGCGGCAGGTGCGAGCGGCAAGCCCACGCTGAGAAAAAGGATGAATCGGCGAAGTAAGAGAATGAGAGCCGATCCCGTGCCTATCGCGCGAAAATGCATATGACTAAGGTAATGGAACGGTTGCTTTCGTGCCTCTTCCAACTGCGTACACAACTCTATAATTTTTGTTGTGACCAATCCATCCCAAGCTACGACTGCGTCTCTGATCGCGTTCGGGATGATATTCCTGGGGCTTAGCATCGCGGTCTCGAGCGCATTTCTCGTTGCCAATCCAGCCAATGTGCACGGAAATTCCATGGTCGCGGTGTTGGCCTGTGGAATCTTTGTTCTGATAGGCGGCGGAATCGTCTATGCCGCTATCTATGCCAACCGCAAGCTGAAGGCACAAGCCGCAGCGCAGCAGGCAGCCCCGGATTCTCCGTGGTTGTGGCAGCAGGACTGGGCCGCGAGCCGTGCCGAAAGCAAGAACCTCAACGATGCGACTGGCATGTGGCTGCTGGCGGGGTTCTGGAACACCGGTTCGATTGCCATTGCCATTCTGATCGCTCGCACGCCTTGGCGCGGTTTCGACCACAAAGACCTTCTTCCTCTCGGATTCTGCGTTCCTGGTCTAATTCTTGCCGGCCTTGCGGTGCGTGCAACCATCCGCCAGAAACGCTTCGGCAAGACTTACTTTGAATTCGCTTCCCTCCCTTTCTCCCCGGGAAAGACGTTGAAGGGAGCCATCCACCTGCGCTTCAACACAACCACGCGACACGGGATCGATCTCACGCTGTCCTGCATTCGCCAGGTGGTTACCGGCTCGGGCAAGAACCAAAATACGAACCGTATCGTCCTCTGGCAATCGCAAGCGAACGTGCCGCAGCAGGCCCTCACGCCCGGCCCTATGGGAGACGCAACCATTCCTGTGAACTTCGTTGTCCCAAGTGATGCCTACGAAACCAATCACGAACAACCGCGCGACCAGGTTCTCTGGCTGTTGCATGCGCAAGCGGACGTTCCCGGCGTCGACTATGCAGACGACTTTGAAGTCCCGGTTTTTAGGCTGACACCGGCCTCTACTGCCGCTCCGGCTGCGAGCTTCGCCGACGTACAACCGGAGGCCGCCCCGGCCTTCCAGAACGACGCCTCTGACGTGGCGGCGCCGGACAACCCGAAAGTTGTGGTCTCCAGCGGGCCGACCGGCGGCACGGAATTCTACTTTCCGCCGTTTCGAAACCCCTTCCGCGTCATGGTTTTGATTCTGGTCACGGCGGGATGCGGAGCGCTTGCTTTCGGCTTGCACTCGGTTAAAGCTCCGTCAGTCTTCACCATTATCTTTGGCCTGATCGAACTGTTACTGATCTATGGCGTCATCCAGTCGGCACTGGCCTCCTCTCGCGTCGAGATGGGCGGCGAAAAATTGCGGGCGAGCCGTGCTTTGCTGGGAGTGAGCTCGACGCGCGAAATTCCTTTCTCTGAGATCGACAAGATTCTCGCCGTGGCAAGCACCCAACAGGGTACAAATCCCAATAACGCCTCCTATGCTCTCCGCCTGCAAACCAAGAGCGGGAAGAAAATTGCTCTCGCCGACGGCATCGACAGCCGTCAGGAAGCGCGCTGGGTCGCCGCTCAATTGGAAAAGTTCGTCGGCCTCAAGCTGGATACGCACGTCGCAGTCGACAATGTTTTCGGGGTGTATGGTCCGCCACCGCAGCGGGGCGTAACGCCACCGCCCGGCCAACCGATGACGTTGCGTCCTGGCGGAGCGATGGCGATAGCCATCAGCGCCGTTTTCGCTCTCGCATGGATTGGGTTCATGGGTTATCACTTCAATTCCGCCATGCGCGGCGTACCCAAGCGACCGGCGGCTACACGATCACAAAGTGCAGCTAAGACGCGAGCGCAACGTGTAACCTACACGCCGCTTTCCGACGTGGATGCACAGCGTTTGCGACTGTTGCCCGAACAGACCCAAGCGGAAGAATTGTTGGACCGTGCAATTCACCACGATGACAAGGCCCGGGACTTGTTTGAACAGAACATTGTCATCTGGCAAGGGGACATCAAGCTCACCGACAGCATGAAGCAACTGGAGTGGCGTTCCCGTTTCTCCACCGACTTGCGGGTGCGCTACGCCAATGCCGATCTGAACCTGGCGATTAACGGCTGGGCGAAAACGGAACATTCCGCCGACTTGCTGATCACGCAGGCGCAGACCGACAAGGCGTCGCGCGCCGCCGCCGTGTATCAAATGGGAATGCTGGCTGGACGCGGCATCGGCTACAACTTGATTTATCCCGTGCTGACCGATTACGCGAAGAACGATCCTGATCCGTATGTCCGGCAATGGGCGGTCGAAGGCATGCGCTACCTGGGCACCGACGAAGCGCTCGACCAGCTGTTCTATTCATTCACTCACGACCCCTCGGACGCAGTCCGCGATCGCGCAGGTTGCAACATTTCCGACTGTGGAAACTTCATGCGCAAACAACGCATGCGCATGGTGCCACAACTGATCTCGCTGGCGCAGGATTCTCAGACCACACCGCAAATGCGCAATTGGACATTCCTGGCATTGACGGAAATCACCGATGAACACCTGCCTGCCGATGGCTCCGCCTGGGAGCACTGGAATAACGACCACGGCGTCGACAAGATGACGGAGTTCGAGCAGATGGATTGGTGGCGGGTCCGAGGCGACGAGTAGCGCGTCGGCCTACTAAGGACTGTCTCGCTCAGAGAAACTTCATCAGCGCTTCGATCGTCTCCTTGGGACGTTCTTCCATCACCCAATGTCCAGTGTCCTTCAGAACGACCAGGGTTACGTCGGTGGCCACCAGTTTCATCTGTTGGCCGAGCACTTCTCCCAAGGATTTTTCGCCCCCAATCGCCAAGACCGGAATCGCCAGTTTCGCCTGAGCGAGCTGTGCGAAGTCCTTGGCCGTCTGCGGCCAGGCAGCAAAATAAGCCCAGCCGGCGCGCATACGCCCGGGTTGGGAGTACGCCGCGACATAAGCTTCACGATCCGCCCGAGGCAGGGAGCGCGTCTTGTCCGCCGCGAGGTCGTTCCAGAAATACGCAAAGTATGTCCGTTCCCGCCCGCTTACTAGGGCTTCCGGCGTGGGGCCGTGGAAGCGGAAGTGCCAGACATTTGGATCGTCGTAGACTGCTTCCCACCCGGCCACGCCCGGGAGGAACGCGTCCAGCACAGCAAGTTTTTCCGTCTCCAGGGGAAATTGCGCAGCGTAAGCGTACGCAACCATGAGCCCGATGTCATGGCCGACGACTCTCGCTTTCTCGACGCCCAGCGACTTGGCGAGCGCGTGTATGCGGATAGCGGCGGTCTTCATATCCAGACCGTCCTTTGGAATCCCCGATTCGCCGATCCCAGGAAGATCGGGAGCGATCACGGTAAATTTCTCGGCCAAAAGCGGAATGATCGGTCTCCACATGCGCGACGTCTGCGTGTAGCCGTGTAGCAGAATCACCGCGGGTCCGTGACCTGCCGTCAAATAGTGTATTTTGACTCCCTCCACCGCCGCGTCACGGGAGGCAATCGTCCCATCGGTTGCGTTGGCTGTCGCGGAGAGCGCCATGCAGAGGAAAATAAACGCGGCTAGGCTATAAAAGTGGTTCACGGAACGTTGCATCGAAGAAGCTCCTGGGAGAAAGGCGCACCAAGCGAGTTGTGAATTTCTGATCATGGATGAGCGACCCGGCCTCCGCCGCAAATAGCGAAAGGCCGGACGCTACTCGAGTATGACACGCAAGCGCCGTGCCCCGACTAAGCAGCCGCTAACTTGCGCTCCTTGATGAACGCCAGCAGATCGGCATTGATCTGGTCAGCATTGGTTGCGGGCATCCCGTGCGGGAAACCTTGATAGACCTTGAGCGTGGAATTCTTGACAATCTTTGCGGATAGCGGACCAGCCGCGATGATGGGCACGATCTGATCATCGTCGCCATGCATGATCAGCGTTGGCACATCGAACTTCTTGAGGTCCTCAGTAAAATCGGTCTCTGAGAAAGCCTTGATGCAGTCGTAGTGCGCCTTCATGCCCCCCATCATTCCTTGAAACCACCAGTGTTCCCGGATGCCTTCCGAAATCTTGGCGCCTGGCCGGTTGTATCCGTAAAACGGGAGCGTTATGTCCCTGTAAAACTGCGCCCGATTCGCTGCAAGCGCAGCTCGCAGGCCGTCAAAGACTGAGATGGGCGCGCCGGTGGGATTCTTTTCCGTCTTCAACATCAGCGGAGGCACGGCGCTGATAAGCACGGCCATGCCGACACGTTTCGTGCCATGCCGTCCGATGTAACGGGCAACTTCTCCGCCGCCGGTGGAGTGGCCCACGTGGATTGCGTTCTTGAGGTCGAGTTTTTCGGTGAGCACTGCGAGATCGTCGGCGTAGGTGTCCATATCGTTGCCATCCCACGTCTGAGTGGAACGGCCGTGCCCTCGCCGGTCATGCGCAATGACTCGATAGCCGCGCTGGCCGAAGAAAAGCATCTGTCCGTCCCAGTCGTCGGCGGTAAGCGGCCAGCCGTGGCTGAAAAGGATGGGCTGGCCTGTTCCCCAGTCCTTGTAGAAAATCTGCGTGCCGTCTTTGGTCGTAATCGTAGGCATAGAACCTCCTCCTTAGATTTGTCCCTGCTGCAATCCGCTGGACAAACAATAGATGTTTTCATCCAGCGGTTCGAACCTGTTAATTGTGGAATTTCTTGGCGGCACCAATGCCCAGACCGATGAAAATCGCCAATGCTATGAGCTGCGCGACCAAGAATGGCAGCTCGTTCCCGGAGGGGGCTAGAGCGTGCAATGCCGGAACCTTCAGGAAGCTCTGCACCACCAGCACGAACACGTTGAGATAGAGGGCAATCACGGCGCAGATCACGTAGGTCCGGTGCCAGCCACCGGCGAGCTTTTGCGCATAACGCGCTACGATGGCAATCGCCAGCACCAGCAGCGAAATGATGCCGACTTTGTGCGAGGGCAGAAGATGAGCAAAGGGAAAGCCAAACCCGCTTACGCTTGTCAGCACGGTCGTCAGCAAGAAGAGTCCGTTCCAACCGTGCAGGAATTTTCCGTTCAGCATCCCGAACACAACGATCAGCCCCGAACCGATGCCAACCAAGCTGATCACCACGTGCACTGCGGTGTACGTCTCCAAACTCATGCCAGGCACCACGGGTTCGTCCTTTCCGAATCGCTAGGATGTTACGACGGTGCGACGGAATTTTCCACTCACAACAGAACCGATACGACAAAGACGTGGGCGGTATATAACGAGCGCGTACCCATTTTTGAGGGGACTCTCCGAATCAGGCAGGATGCACAGACGAACTCCGGCATGGAGTTTGCCGGTTCGCTCGGAAAAGATGGGATGATATTCACGATCGCCGGAAAGCTTGAATACCAGGCTTGCGACAAAACCAAGTACATGACCCTTGCGCATCCACTGGCAGGAACGGGAAGAACGTCTTAAAATGTCCTTTCCCTTTCTTCCCGGGGCAAACTGGCACGGCATCCATGGGTAGGAGGTTCCACGATGATGACGAACGCAACTCCAACGCAAAATGTGACCAGCCAACTGCCCGCGGCAAATGGGCTGGCTATCGTTCGTATCACGATCGGCGCGATGTTGGTGTGGGTGTTCTTCGAAAATCTGGGGAAGGGCCTCTACACGCCGGCGGGCTACGCAGGCCTGATCAACTACTACATAAAGAACAGCCACTCACCGGCCGCGTGGAAGGCAGTGATGGGTTTGGCGGCGAGTCACGCTGCGATGGCGGCGCCCATGCAGGCGCTGACCGAGATTTCTCTCGGGATTCTGCTAGTGATCGGCCTGCTGACGCGCCCGGCTGCCTTTGTAGCCTTTCTCTACCTGGGTAGTCTTTGGGTGTCCGAGTGGGGCACGTCGTGGATTTGGGAGCTGCTGGTTTCCGTTCTCGCGGCGCTTGGGGTCGCAGTGGGGCGAGCCGGTCGAGCGTGGGGCGTCGACGCCTGGCTGGCGCGGCGCTGGCCGTCTTCCCCATGGTGGTAACTTGGGCCAGAATCACCTGAATCAAGATCGAGTCCGAGTGTCGGTCGTCATTCCTACTCACAATGAAGCGCAGTCCATCGGCCGCGTCTTGGCTGATCTCCCCGCCGATCTTGTCACTGAGGTCTTGGTTGTAGATAGCAATTCAACCGACGGAACTCCCGAGGTCGCCTCAAAGATGGGGGCCCGCGTCCTCCACGAACCTCGTCGCGGATACGGTCGCGCCTGTTTGACCGGACTGTCGGCTGCGAGTAACCCTGACGTTGTGGTGTTCCTCGACGGCGACTACAGCGACCGGCCGGCTGAGTTGCCTCTTCTGTTGGCTCCAATTATCGATGGCCGTGCCGATATCACGCTCGGTTCGCGTCTGGGGAGGCAGAGCGTTCATGGAGCATTGCCCTGGCATCAGGTGTTTGGAAATCGTCTGGCCGCTGGACTGATCAGGCTTCTGTACGGTGTAAAGATCAGCGACCTCGGGCCGTTCCGTGCCGCGCGGGCGGATGTCCTTCGCAGGCTTGAGCTTCAGGAAAACACCTACGGCTGGGCGGTTGAAATAATTCTAAAGGGTACAGTCACGGGATTTCGCATCGTCGAGGTGCCCGTCAGCTACTATCCGCGGATTGGGAAATCCAAGATCGGCGGCACGCTGAAGGGTACAGTTGGGGCGGCGTGGTTCATCCTCAGCCTGATCGTGCGCTATTATTTCCGGCAGCGAAGGCCGGGACGCCACGGCCAGCGTAGGTCCCGACACAGCAAACCACACCCATAATTAAGACGCAGCAATCCGATCAAGCCGCCGCCGCCGCCCTGGCGAGGGTCCGAGCAGCCTTGGGCTGAGGACGCACCAGCCAATAGAGTGCGACGACGTGCGTGATCATCAGGATTGGCACGTAGATGACCGGGATTGCGTATCCGGCGCCCAACTGCCCTGCCATAGCAGGAAGCCCAACCCGGACAGCGTGGTAATAGTCGAGGATGAGGTCGACCGCCCCCACGAGATTGAAGGCGACCACGAACAGCCAAAAGAGCGGGCGTATCCGTCCCGTGAGAAGCGCCAGCATGGCCAGCACTCCCGTTGCCAGGTCCCAGTAAGCGGCGAACGTGGCAAAACTAACCGGCAGATTCGGGCCGACGAAGCCGGGAAGAATGAAGACCAGCCCGAAGAAACGGAAGCTGTGCAGAGTTGCGATGGCGCGTTGCGCTTCGAACCGGTCCATCGACTGGAGCCTGGGCAGGATGTACACGCGGAAGCAAAGCAGCCATGCGACGTAGCCTAGAACGAGCTGGAGATTGAAGAGGGTTTGGGTTGACATTGGTCCTCCTTTTGGTAATAGGATTATGTACATAATCCTATGGATTCAGAAATTCTATTCCTCCGCCCGTTTCAGAAGAAAGCCGACAATTGCACCGATGAGATAATGGCCAGCATCCTATAATCAGTCATGCGTTACCGGCCCGAGCACAAAGTCGAAGTTCATCGGAAGATTCTTAAGGACGCCTCTCGGCGTGTTCGCGCTGAAGGCATCGTTGGCGCCGCGGTTTCATCCGTTATGCGCGACGCCGGCTTGACCAACGGAGGCTTTTACAAGCACTTCGGTAGCAAGGATGACCTGCTTACCGAGTCGTTAAGCGAGGCATTCCGAGAAATGGCCGACCGCCTGACTCAAGTCGCCGAAAAGTCCAAACCTGGGACGGCGTGGAAGGCGATTGTGAAAGCCTACCTCAGTCCGGAACACTGCGATCATGCCGAGTCCGGGTGTCCGTTGGCTGCACTTGCGCCCGAGTTGGCGCGGGCCGACGGCGCAATGAAGGCCCCGATCCGTAGAGAGATGATCAAGTACAAAAGTCGAATGCTTCCCTTGATGCCGGGCCGACGGGCCGCTGACAAAGAACGCGCATTCTCGGCGATCTTTTCAACGATGATCGGAGCAATCGCAATCGCCCGAATCCTGCCAGACCGGGCGGCACGAGCGGGAGTGCTCGCGAGCGCACGCGACTTTCTCTTATACAGCTTCTAAAGATCCATGAGATTATTACTCAGCGTGAAGCTGCCTATATCCTTTAGCAACTCAAATACTCGGATTAGAAAAGCGCTGGATTGATCGCACGCCTCCGAAAACCACCTGCTATGAAATCGCCCAGCGAGAATAAGGCACGGTCTCCCAACGATGGTCGGACGCTGGTTATTATGGCGAAAGCGCCCAGGCCAGGCGAGGTCAAAACCCGCCTGACGCCCAGCCTTTCTCCCGAAGCGGTCACTACTTTCTATTGCTGCCTTCTGGACGACACGCTGACGCTGGCGCGGTCATTGAGCGATGTGGAAGTCGCCATCATGTGCCCGGATTCGGACGTAAACGAGCTGGCGCGGTTGGCAGGCAGCGAAGCGAGCGTAGTTGCGCAGAAAGGCGAGGGCCTTGCTGCCGGCCTCGCTTCGGTGTTTGCGCACTTCGCAGAAGGCCATCATCGGCGCACCATTGCCTTCAACAGCGACAGCCCGCACTTGCCACGCTCTGTCCTCGAAGATGCGTTCGAAGCGCTGGCCGCACATGACGTTGTCGTGGGACCAACCCACGACGGAGGCTACTATCTCGTCGGGGCAAAGGCTTCGCATCCGACGCTTTTCGCAGGCGACGGAATGGGCACAAGTAGCGCGCTGGAGAGACTTGTGTCGCGCACACAAGCTCTTGAGCTTTCCGTTGGCTTCGCAGTTCCCTTTTACGATATTGACGTAGGGGAAGACCTGACTCGGTTGGCCGAGGAGTTGCGGCTGGCGCCGGCCAGGGCGCCACGCACGGCGGCGTGGCTTAAAGAGTGGGGTCAGACGGTGGCGCAGTCGCGGACGGGCACAGGAGACCTGTGAAGATCACCCCCGCGTGGAGAGTGTACGCACTCGGCGCCACGTTGTGCGTGGCGCTGACCATCTGCTCTCGCAACTTCGGCGATAGAGGTGGACCGTACTTCATGGCCTCTCTGACGCTTGCGGGCATCGTGTACCTCCTCGCTATCCGTGAATTCTTCTACGCGCCAGTATTCCCGAAGCGTGTCGTCGTCATCGGGCTGGTGTTGGCCGCTCTGTGGCATCTTGCATTTCTACTGATTCCGCCGGGTGCAGATGACGACATTCATCGCTACGTTTGGGACGGCCGGGTGCAGCGGCTGGGCTATAACCCTTACGTTGTCGTTCCCAGCGACCCAGCGTTCGCTGGGTTGCATACACCCGAGACGCGCACCCTGAACAATCCGGATTTACAGAGCCCATATCCCGCGGGCGCTGAGCTTTTCTTCCGCGCCGTAACCGCGATTCATGAATCTGTTTTCGCGCTGAAGGTAGCATTCGTGGTTTGCGATTTCGCGATCGCCCTCATTTTGCTCGATATATTGCGCCGCAGTGGGCAGGGAGCGCATTGGGTCCTGGCTTATGTCTGGAACCCACTCCTGGCAATAGAAGTGGCGGGCAGCGGGCACATCGATATTGTCGGCGCGCTGCTGCTGTTGGTTTCTTTCGCCGCGCTGGGGCGGCGCTGGCGTGCAGTTGCCGCCGTGGCATTCGGGCTGGCAGTTGCGGTTAAATTGCTCCCGATTGTGCTGCTGCCGCTTTACTGGAAGCGTGTTCGTATCCGCGATGCCGCGCTTGCGGCAGTCGTGGTTGGACTCCTATATGTTCCATTTTTCAATCACGGACGAATTCCGATCGGCTCCCTCGGAACTTACGTTCAGAGTTTCCGCTTTAATGATCCGGTATTTGCAACCCTCGAGCGAGTGGCGGCTCCCAAGGTTGTAGCTGGGCTGGCAGTGCTCGCCGGCTTTCTTACCGCAATCTGGATGAGAAGCAAGGCGCCAGAGTTTTCTCCTTACGCATTCGCCTGGCCCATGGCAGCATCGCTTCTGTGCGCCCCAGTCGTATATCCTTGGTACCTTCTCTGGCTGCTACCGTTCGTGCGATCGGCCTCGACGGTGCCGCTCATCATTTGGCCGGTTAGCATCATCCCAACTTATTATGTTTGGCATTTGCGCACGCTTGGCCGTCCGTGGCTGGTTCCTGGCTGGGTTATGCTGCTGGAATATGGGGCCGTAGCAATGGCCGCCGCGATTATTGCGAGTCGGCGCGTCGCCCCAGATGTGCGGTATAATTCGCAGCCAACCAAGCAAACGTGATTGGCTGACGTGGTTAAGGGTTTGTACCGTTGTGCAACTCCTGTATCCCCGCGCTTTTGACCGTCATCCAACACAGCATCCGTCAAATTTCACCGAGGAGCGAACTCTATGAAAAATGCCCGCCGTTTAACCTTGATGGGTCTTCTGCTTTGCGGAGTCCTGATGCTTGTTCCAACCTCCTGGGCACAGCAGCGCCCGCCAATTCTCGAACAGGTCGCCAAAACGTATGGTCTGGACTCGTTTGGGCAGGTCGAAGCAATTCGTTACACCTGGAACGGGGAAATCACCGGGCTCTTCAAAGCTTCCCGGACGTGGGAATGGGAGCCCAAGACCGGCAAGGTCTCCTTTGAGGGAAAGGACAAAGACGGAAAGCCGGTCAAGGTTACGTATATGCGCTCGGAGATCAACGCGCAGGCCGACGAGGCGAAGAAGCAGGCCGACGCGGGTTTCACCAACGATAATTATTGGCTCCTGTTCCCGCTACATGCCTACTGGGACACCAGCGCCACTGTGACCGATGAAGGTATGAAGAAACTGCCGGCCGGGGCCGGATCAGCGACGCTGGTCTCGGTGAAGTATGGAGCAGAACTCGGCGGTTACACGCCCGGCGACACCTGGAACCTGTATGTCGGCAAAGACAACCGCGTCGAATACCTTGTCTTCCAACACGGCGGCGACAAGAAGCCAAGCCTCGTCAAAGCAACCTGGACGGGCTACAAGAAGGCTGGCCCTCTGCTTATCTCAACCGAGCATCGCGGCTCCGCCGACGGCAAGCCGCTCCACATCTTCATTTCTAACGTGGCCGTCAAGCTGACGGGGTCGGACGCCTGGGTGGAGGCGAAATAGGATGAAAGCGCAGTGAACCACGGATAGGCTGGTTCGGGCAATTTATGTCGTTTTCAACGAATCAGCCTACTTGGCAATCACCACGGTAGTGCAGGAACTGCTCAGTTTGGGCAGATCGCGGGTAGCGGCCATGCGGATCCGCAGGCTGCGACGTTCCCCGCGAATGATCGGACAGTAGTAGTCAGGCTGCAGTAGCGCGCCCTGGAGCCGTCGACGCCCGGCGCAGCCACCGTGGCATGAGTCCCGGAACTCGCAAGGCTGGCACGCCTCGGGAAGCGTGCGGGCCTGCTCGAAGGGCACGGAGTCTAGAATGTCGAGCCCCATTGAGATCAAATCCGACAGCGGCTCCCCCGATCCTGGCCAATAAACACAGGGCTGTGTGGTGACGCGCGGCGTAACCCTCACCGTGCTTACGCCGCATCCTCCCCGTAGCGGCGGGAGGCCTGCCATCGCTCGAACCAGCGGCTCGCCTATGGCGATCACGTCCGTTTCCGCAAAAAGACGCCGGAACCCCTCCCAATACTCTTCGTAGGACAACGCATAGATATCGGATCGCACCGCCTGATACACATTCACACGCAGAGGAGCGTCAAACTGTTTGGCTACTCGCGCGACTTCCGCCAGACGCAAGTAGTTGGCCTTCATCATGACCGCGATGATGGTTACAGGCACGCCCAGCTTTACGCAACGCTCTGCTTGCCGGTGGATCAGCTCCCAATTGCCGTTCCCGCGCTGTGCGTCCTGTTCCGCTTGCGTCGGGTAATCGAGCGAAAACTCGATGTCATGAAAGGCGTGCAATTCGTGATCTTCCAGCACCGCAATGCTGTGGCCGTTGGAAGTGATGGTGAGCTTGATAGGTTGCGTTCGCAGGTAGGCCAGTATTGGTTTGAACTCTGGATGCATCCCGTTCTCACCAGTGCCCAGGTTGACGGAGCGGACGGGCAATCGTTGCATGACGGACTTCACTTGATCCAGCGAGAGGCGATCCGTGCGGGTCGGATCCCGGTAGCAGAAGGCGCAGGCGAGGTTGCACTCGTTGGTAAGTCCGAGGCCGAGCGAAATCGTGGCATCAGGCGCCTTCGCGCTGGAGGGGATGGACGAGGATTTGTCGGTCACATAATTCATGAACACTTTCCATCAACCATCACGGCAAACGCGCGAAACATTGTGTGTAGCGCGCGACTGCGGCATACTCAGGCTGGCTGCCCAGCTTCCGCTCCAGTTCAAAAATCCGTTGGTAGTCTTTGCTGCGAGAAACTCGTGGCGGCAGGTAATCTGCAATGATGCGTACTCCCCGCTCAGCAATCGCTGCCAGCGACGCCGTTTTCAACATGGCTTGCAGGCTACTTGACGTAAATAGTCGCACCCGGCCTCCGTACAGGGATTCTTGTCCCCACTCAGCGGTGAGATTATTTTCGGCACTCGCCAAATCGCCTGCTTGGATAGCAGCCTTCATTACTTCGCCTGCCCGGTTACGTACGAGAACGGACAATATCGACGATGAATCTCGCAAAGCGCGGACTGCACCCCGCAACACAGCACCCGGGTCGTCACAATATTCCAGGATGTTGTGACAAAGAATTACATCGAACGATTCAGTGGGGAACAAGTTCGCCAACTGGTTGGCGTCGCCGCGTTGCAGTACGACCTTGTCCGTAACTCCGGATTCCCGGGCCGCGCGCTTGGCGATGTTCAGCATGGCTGGAGAGGAATCCAGCAGCGTGACGTGAACGCCAAGTCGCGCCAGGCGAACGGCAGATACTCCAGGGCCGCACCCGAGATCAAGTGCACGCAATGAAGGTTTGGCGAGGGGCAGAAAATCCTCCAGATTGGCAAAGGCCAGGTCGGAGCGCAACCGCCCTTCGGGCGTCTCGAGGTAGGCGGCATATTGGTCTGCGCCGTTCTGGAAGCGTTCGCTGTCGGCCTTGGCAGTCATCTTCATGCGATCCTTCGGCCATGCCGCCCGCACCGAGTCGAGATTGAATTTCGTAGGTACTGAGTGGTGCCAGAGGCCAGGTCCAGGGCACCCGTCATTATATTCGAGCTGCCGTACCAATAACGCCCGTGTGGTCCGCAATCCGGAAGTATCCAGATTTGGGGGATGCAGATCGGTCCCGACACGTCGGCTTTGCTCCGGTCAACTTCCCGTTAAGCCCGTCACTCGGGTACAACACGTTAGCGTGAGGGTCGGATTTTCTGTGCTTCAATAACGTCCAGAAACTTACGCACACCGAATAGCGACCATAGCGCTCATGAGACCACCGTCGTGTTAGCTGAGCCACAGTCCGTTGTTGCGGGCCGCCCGCCCTCTTCGAGGTCACAGAGAGATTTCGGTTGACACTGCTCTCGGTTGTTTTATAATCATTCTCATCCGATAATCATGCGCCTCCCCCATGAACGGTTCCGTGAGCTGGCCGCGAAACACGGTTTGGCGGTCACGCACCAGCGTCAGGTGGTCTATGAAACGGTTATCTCTTCTGACGGGCACTATTCCCCGGAGGACGTCTACGCCACGGTCCGGCGCCGCATTCCATCTATTTCTTTGGCCACGGTTTACAACAATCTGCGGCTTTTTATTGAGTGTGGGATGCTGCGAGAGGTCACTCCTCATGCCACCACGTTGCGCGTGGACGGTAATCTCAAACCGCATCACCACTTGGTCTGCTCGCGCTGCAAATCGGTGCAGGACATCGAAGGAGAGTTCATTGATTTCAAAGGGCTGTCCCGGCAACTGCCGGACGGCTTTGATCTGACGCAGCCGCTGGTCGAGGTCTTTGGCCTCTGCCGCCGGTGCAGCGCCAAAAAGTAGTTTTTCACGCAATACTCAGTCACTATTAGAAGGAAGAAAACATATGGAAAATACACTCGCGAATTCATCGGGGACTGTTGTCCCCGAAGCTAAAGAAAAAAACACCGCAACCGAATCGAAGTGCCCAGTAGCGCACGGCGTTCGCAATTCCTACACGAATGCAGATTGGTGGCCGAATCAGGTGAACGTGAACATCCTTCACCAGCATTCCCCGCTGTCTGATCCGATGGGTAAGGAGTTCAATTACGCGGAAGAGTTCAAGACCCTCGATCTCAAGGCCGTGATCAAGGACCTGCATGCGCTGATGACGGATTCGCAGGAGTGGTGGCCGGCCGACTTCGGCCACTATGGGCCACTTTTCATTCGTATGGCGTGGCACAGCGCGGGCACGTACCGCATCGGCGACGGCCGCGGCGGTGCCGGAGCCGGGCAGCAGCGCTTCGCGCCGCTCAATAGCTGGCCGGACAACGTGAACCTCGACAAGGCGCGCCGCCTGCTCTGGCCGATCAAGCAGAAGTACGGACGAAAAATCTCCTGGGCCGACCTCATGATTCTTGCCGGCAACGTCGCCCTCGAGTCGATGGGCTTCAAGACATTCGGTTTTGGCGGCGGGCGCGAGGACGTGTGGGAGCCCGAAGAGGACATTTTCTGGGGGCCTGAGGGCAAGTGGCTGGCGGACGAGCGCTACAGCGGCGACCGTGATCTTCAGAAGCCGCTCGCTGCCGTACAGATGGGTCTCATCTATGTGAATCCGGAAGGCCCGAATGGAAAGCCGGATCCACTGGCCGCGGCACGGGATATCCGCGAGACTTTCGCCCGCATGGCGATGAATGACGAGGAGACGGTTGCGCTCATTGCCGGCGGACATTCATTCGGTAAAACCCACGGTGCCGGCATTCCCGCTCAATACGTAGGCGCCGACCCGGAAGCTGCCGACCTTGAGGATCAAGGCCTCGGATGGAAGAATAAACTTGGCAAAGGTCATGGTGGTGACACCATCGGTAGCGGTTTAGAGGTTATTTGGACCGCGACGCCTACCAAGTGGAGCAACAACTTCTTCACCAACCTGTTCAGCTACGAATGGGAACTGACGAAGAGTCCGGCTGGTGCGCATCAGTGGACACCGAAAAATGGCGCAGGCAACGGCACAGTGCCGGATGCGCACAATCCCTCGAAGCGTCATGCGCCATCCATGCTCACTACTGACCTCGCCTTGCGGCTCGACCCTGCTTACGAAAAGATTTCACGGCGTTTCTACGAGCATCCGGATGAGCTCGCAGACGCGTTTGCGCGGGCGTGGTTCAAGCTGACGCACCGCGACATGGGGCCGATCTCGCGCTACCTTGGCCCGCTCGTCCCGAAAGAGTCTCTGGTATGGCAAGACCCGGTCCCCGCCCTGGATCATAAATTGATCGGGGAGAAGGAGATTGCCGCTCTGAAGGCAAAGATCCTCAAATCCGGACTGTCGATCTCCCAACTGGTGACGACTGCCTGGGCATCGGCGGCGTCCTTCCGCGGCTCCGACAAGCGCGGTGGGGCGAACGGGGCGCGCATTCGCCTCGCGCCACAAAAGGATTGGGAAGTGAACCAACCGACCGCACTGGCAAAGGTTCTCAAGAAGCTGGAGGCGATCCAGAAGGAATTCAATAGCCCGCAGTCCAACGGAAACAAAGGCCGGAACAAAGGAATGCAGGTCTCGCTCGCAGACCTGATCGTTCTGGGCGGCTGCGCGGCCGTCGAGGAAGCTGCCAAAAAGGCCGGGCACAAAGTGAAGGTTCCCTTCTCACCGGGGCGCACGGATGCTTCGCAAAAGCAGACCGATGTGCACTCATTCGCCGTAATGGAGCCGGTTGCAGACGGGTTCCGTAACTATCTCCGCAGCAGACAGAAGCTGTCGGCAGAGGAGTTGCTGGTGGATCGGGCGCAGTTGCTGACACTGACTGCCCCCGAGATGACGGTTCTCATCGGCGGCCTGCGCGCCCTGAATGCCAATTTTGGGCAGGCCAAACACGGCGTCTTCACCAGCCGGCCCGAGACGCTGACCAATGATTTCTTCGTCAACCTGCTCGACATGAATACGAAGTGGCAGGCCTCCACTACATCCGAAGGCGTTTTTGAGGGGTGCGATCGGGGGACGGACAAAATCAAGTGGACCGGCACACGCGTCGATCTCCTCTTCGGTTCGAACTCCCAGCTCCGCGCAATCGCAGAAGTCTATGCTTCTGACGACTCGAAGCAGGAGTTTGTGAAGGACTTCGCGGCGGCGTGGAACAAGGTAATGAACCTTGATCGCTACGACCTTTGACCGTCGAAACGAAGCGCCTGTTCAAGCGGTTGGGGACCAAGGACGCGAGCTTTCACACGCTCCGGCACACGGCCGCGAGTTGGGCAGTGATGCGGGGTGTGGATCTTTATAGCGTTGGGCAACTGCTCGGCCACAAGACGCTCAAGATGACGATGCGGTACGCTAACCTCTCGCCTGGATACATGCAGAACGTGGCCGGGAAGCTGGACGTGGCTTTCAAGGGGGTGTTGCCGGAGATCGCTGGAGACTGACAAGTCAGCGCATCACTTCTAAGTTGGCGATGGCCCCCTTTGCCGCCTCAGAGACCGTGCCCAACCCGTCGAAGTGAATCTCTTCGTTGTCGTCCAGCAATACACGAAGATGCGGCAACGCTTCCTTGGCCCTAAGCTTTTCAAGCGCATAGACGGCGAGGACACGCATGTCTGGGTTCTTGTCGCTTAGCCTCTGAATTAGAGGATCGACTGCGGACTTGTCGCCAATTTCTCCCAACGCCCAAGGAACGATGTAGCTTACCTGTGGGTCAGGCAAAAGGGGAATGAGAATGGGCACGGCACGCCTGTCTTTCAGATCGCCAAACAGATGCACTGCGTAGTAACGATCCGCAGAAATCTGCGCTCCGACCGACCACCTGCCTCCGGGGATGCCTTGTCCCTCTGGCCTTTCTGAGCGGTCATCAAGGATCGCCTTGATAACCTCAAAACCACGGTAATCACCAAGACTCGCAAAAACGAATGCCGCGTTACCTCGGAGGTGCCTATCATCATCTTTCAGGTCGGGAGCAAGCTTCTGAAAGACACTCGTATCGTGGAGCGCCACAAGTTGCTTCGCCACATCGAACTGCCTCCAGAAAACGCGGGTGTTCTGGAATTGCTCGACCAACTCGGAAACAGAACGGGCTTGTTGGCCCATGCCAGACGTAGGCAGGGCTAGAACAATGAGAATGAGCGTGATGAGCTTGGTAGGTACAGCCATGAGAAGTCCCCCCCCATCGTCCCGTGGGAGTCCCGATCAGAATGCCGGATTTGCTCCGGATCTTTCAACTCTTTTATTTTGTTGGCGTCCCCGACGGGATTTGAACCCGTGTTACCGCCGTGAAAGAGATACTCACAATCGTAACTAATTGAAACCAGAGGCACGGATCGCAATCGTTAGAGCTCGAAGGAAAG